>CEVB01023394.1_pt1 | contig 18254 bp, 13 predicted proteins | sample 531381 | NCBI WGS metagenome assembly CEVB01 (sample SAMEA2622763, study PRJEB7988) | marine metagenome | biome: marine biome (ENVO:00000447); feature: surface water layer (ENVO:00002042); material: "saline water (ENVO:00002010), including plankton (ENVO:xxxxxxxx)" | depth 5 m | reverse complement strand
TCATCTATACCTTGTTTCTCTAATATTTTTGTAAGAACTATTGGAACTTGCTCATTGCTAAATTCATTTGATGCTAACTGGTCAATCAATGCGGCTACTGTCATCTGCATCTGCTCTATTTCCGCTACACTCTTAGGGATTCTTGTTGGGTCAGACACAATGTTGTTTACATCATCAATATCTCTTATTTCAACAACTTCTTTAGGTTTAAATATAGCTTCAGTTTCAGTTATAGTCTTGCCATCAAAATAATTTTTTGGCAACTTACCTAACATACCCCTTACGTCTGCATCTTGCCCAAGAAGACGTATCATTAAATCGCTGACAGCTTCTTGAGTTGTAAGTCCAGTATATGAAATAGGAATTTCTTCGTACTTTTTAGTAGATTTATTAAACACCTCAAAATTAAGTGCACCACCTTTTTTAGCTGCTCCTCTTGTGTTAAGACCAAATGTAGGCAACAATGCTAAAGCTTTCTTAGCCTCTTCTTCAGTTTGTGCAGTCAAAGCTCTAGTTAATACTTTAGCTAATTCAGCCCCAGTATCTAATGTCTTTTGATATCTAAGGAAAGAAACGCTATTCGGGTTTACAACTGTCATAGGTGTTTCTTTGACATCAATCATTGCATCAAACTGACCTTGTAAATACTTCCTTGCTGCTTCTTTTTGCTTTTTACCTATTACTGATGAAAAGTCAGCTTGGTAACGGTCAGTGTTTGGATTACGAACCATTAATATCATGTGCTCTTCTGTAGCCTCTTTTGGGTCATAAGTAAAATCGTAAGCCTCACCTTTTGTTGTTATTATTTTTTTGCCATCCTTTGTCTCAGTAATTACAGCACCCATACTGTCAGTTAAAATAGACATAACATTATCAGGATTAGTCTCTATAACAGAATCAATATATTTGTCTCTAATTTCTTTATACTCTGGACTTTGTTTGATATCAGATAAAGTTCTGACACCGTCTTTCATTTTAACTTTTACGTATTCTCCAAGCTTGTCTACTTCTGGTTTTAAATTTTCTGTTACTTTAAACTTATCATATTTTACATTAATTAAATTTTTAAGTTCACTAACAGCTTTAAAATCATCAGGGTTGCTGCTAATTGTGTAAATTACAGTTCCGTCAGGACCCTCACTTTTTATTTTTTTAGCCACAGAAACACGACCTGTATTAGGGTCTATAAATGCACCGTGATTTGTAAAATTAGAATAACCTTCTATATTACCTAAAGCCCAGCTTTCAAAAAGAGCTGCGTCTCCATCATTAAGACGTTTCATTTTGTCTGCATACACTGCGTTATAATCTTTGGCTAAAGTAAAAAGCTGTTTTGTGCCTGATAATAAATTTGCTCTACCTATATTATAATCTCGCAAATTCATTCTACCATCTGCAATCATTCTATCTTGCATTTTTCTGTACTCTTCAGCATTGCTTGCAAACTCTAAAGTAAAATCGTTGATACTTTTAGATTGCCCCATAGGTGCATTTGCAAGAGTTTCAGAATCTTTTAAAGTTGCATCTATTATATTTTGTTTAGCTTGCTCTCTTCTTTTGGCTTCGTCTATTAAGCTCTCAGATATAGATTTACCTATAGCGCTCCAATCTACTACATTAGCAGCGTTATCAGCAGCATATTTATAAAATTTTGACATACTACTGAATCTTAGGTGGAACTAAACCTGAAAAATCAGGTAATGAAAAAGTAAATTCCGACTCAACAGGGTTAATTAAATTAGCAGTAGGCACTCTTACAGGAGCCATAAACCTTCCTTCTGTGTCTACTCCTAATTGCATGCTCTGTAAAGTAGGGTTAAATGTTTTTTGAGTTTCTAAAAAAGATGCATCTGTAGGGTCAAAAGGACCTTTATTGCCTCCTCCCATTAACGGAACAAGTGAAGCGCCTTGCTTTAAAGTGTTTCCTAATCCTTCAAAACCTTTTTGCATTAATGCTGCTCTATTTCTACGAGCCTCCAATGCAGCTTGACCAGCCCCCGTGGCTCTCTCTCCTTGCAATTCTGCACGCAAGCCTGCAAGTCTTGAATCTTCAGCTCTTGCAGCTTGTTCCAATGCCAACATTTGTGCGCCCATATTTCCAGCTATCGCTCTTTGTCCTTGCTGTTGGGCTTGATTTATTCTACCTGCCGCAGCCGCAACACCTCTGGTTTCACCTTCTTGTGCGGCTCGCAGAGTTTGTTCTCCAGCAGAGAGCAAAGATTCTCTAGCCATTTCAAAAGGTTCTTTAGGTACTGAAAGACCTTCGTAAAAATTCTTTTGAAGTTCTTTTTCAGCTGCTTGAAAAGCTTCAGTAGCTTCCCTTTCGGCTTCTTTCTGTAATTTTTTTTGTTTATTAGCTTGTGCAAAAGATGCGGCTGTTGTTCCAGCAGACATTGCTAAACCTGCCGCTGTTGCTATTGTAGTAAACGCTGCCATACTATAATATTTTTATCATTTCTTTATTGTAACTATCGCCTTGAATGTATCCAGCTTCTTCATATGTTTTTATAAGACCATCATGTTTTATAAGTGCATAGGAAAATTTTTTGTCTGATAATTTTACTGCGTTTGTCAATGCATTAATTAAAAAAGTCAAAGCGCTTTTTCTGTTTTTATATTTTTTATTAGATATTATCCAATCCACCCAAGCTACTTTTGAGTTTGTCATATATATAAATCCTGCACATACAGGTGTTTTTTTGTCATATACTATCAGACCACTTGTACCATTGTCTGGTAAAAAATCTTTTTCTGGTGGTGTCCAATTCCAGTCTTTCCACCAACCTACTAAAATCTGCTCATAGTCAGATTCTTCCAGTGGTCTAATATTTAATTTCATTTAGCTACAAAGATACTAATTTTACGGATAGCTTTTCATTACTTCCGATTCAACAGCAAACAGTTCAGTGGCTGTAGTATCTGTATTTGTTATTGTAAACTGACAGTAATGACCTAACACTCCGTTAGATTCTGCCTGTTGATTTTTTATATACATTATAAATCCATCTTGTAAAGATATGGCTACAGCTCCTGTAATAGAATTATCAATAGTAATGCTGTTTGTATTATTTTGCAAGTCTATACTTATTGCAGTTACTTGACCTGCCATTTCAACTGAATTGTATGGTGGCGAAGCAAAATAAATAATATCGCCAACACTCAAATCCCCATCAATAACTATAAGCGGGTCTGTTGCAAAATTTATAATAGTAGTTGTTCCAATAATTGTAACCGAAGTGCTTCTTCCAATACCATTTACTGAACGCATAGGATACTCTGAAGTTGCAGCAGGCAATGTGCCGTTGTTACGGACAAAAGCAAACCAAGCTCCTTCCTTTTGTTCAAACCAAGTGTAGTCTATAGATGCTCCAGTTTGTATATCACTATCAAGAGTTACGGACCAAGGTTTATCAGATTCTAAATTTATTGTTTTGAATAGTTTATTTTCAAGCGGTTGCTCATTAAATACACTCGTTAGTGTGGAGTTATATTGAACATTGTAATAATTATTTCTTGTATCATTTGTGTTGTGTCTATATAAATTACCTGCTTTGAATGTGTAAAAATAATTATTCATTCCTATCATCCAATCTGGAAAATAAGAATAAAAAGAAGCCCACCCTTGAACACTATCACTATAAGTCAAAGTGTATTGTAACGATGGGTCGCCCTGTGGAGGTATGATGGGTGGCTGTAAGTTTGGACAAATAACATTATCAAACATTAAATTATTTTGTCCGCCCATATATCCGTGATAATAACACTCATATCCAATAATTCCATATGCTCCAGTAACAGTTATAGTTACATCACCATAAAAATATTCATATGTGTTACCGTCTTGTCCTGTTTTGGTGCCTACACTAAACTGACCCTCATATTGAAATGAAGATGTTTTACCAAAATTTTGAAATGCTATAGGATGTGTTGAAGGTATTCCTGTAAGAACAAAAACTCCTGTTCCACTACCATAAACCCCATAATTTCCACCAAAAATATATTTGTTTACCCCTCCAATTACTTGAAATGTTACTGCGTTTGTAGATTGTAAACAATATTCTGGTTGACTTGGAGCTACTGGAGCAGGTACTGGCGAAGGAACTGGTGCTGTAGGAACTGGCGAAGGAACTGGTGCTGTAGGAACTGGAGTAGGAGCAGGACCAAAACAAATGTTAGCACCATTACAATCATATTTATTTGTAACAGTTCCGTTAGGTTCAATAAGAAGCATACCTGTTCCTGTGGCAGGTGTGCTTCCAGGGGTAGCAATGTAAAATTGATTACTTCCATTAAATGGAGTTGTAAGATTAGCGTCAAGCCAAAAATGTTGTGTGCCACAAACTACATTATTATAAGTATTTACATCTGAATAAACGGTAACAGGACAGTTTGTGCAAGAAGTTGGTTTTACAAAACTACCATTACCTTGAACTTGATTGAACTGCCAAGCATACGAAGTAACTGTGGTAGGTGCAGGGGCAGGCGCATTACAACTAGAACATCCGTTTATTCCATAATCCGTTATAGGGTTTACAAATTGTCCTGAGTTTGCTAAACCATATACTTTCCAACAATTACCAACTCCTTGACCAGAAGCTAAACCATAAATCAAATAAACTTGATTCATAGTTTGTTGAGTCTGAAACTGAGCGTCAACTATAACGCTTGAGTTGTCACAACTTTGTAACTGATAATAAAAAGACATATGATTTATTTAGCTACAAATTTACAAATTTAATCGCTTGCTTGTTTTAAAGCAAAAAGCCTGAGATTTGCAGTGTATACTTGTTTTTCATGCCTGCATTTGCAGAAAGGTGCAAAGGTTTTGCATCCCATATATACCCATCACCAGCATTCCAATTATCAGAAGTTTTCCAAATGTTATCTTCTTCAGACTTATATTGTAACATATGCCCAACTTTCCAATCTTCTAAGTAAATATTTGCACGTACTTTTAATCTTTTATCATTAGGAAACTTTTTTTTGATTTGATAAAACGTGTCTCTATGCAAAGCAATTACATTGCCTGGAGGTTGTAAAATACTTGATACAGTAATTACTTCCATACCAGTTTGTTTTCCAAGCTCTTCAAAGTCTAATTCTTTATTTGTATACCAAAGCTGTTGTATGACTGTATTGTCAAAAGTATAAGTTTCACCCAAGCCATATTCTTCATGTATGTCTGTAAGTTCTTTAGTTTGATGCGTCAAACAGCTGCCTTTATGTACAGTATAATCTTGTTTTGGAGGTAAAAAATAACTCCAATCGTAATCTAGTTTTATTTTTTTTAACATTATAATATATATTTATCGGTTATTATTTCATCAACACCTGTATTGTTTTTCATCCACATTGCTTCTTTATATGTATTTAGTATGGGTTTACCTTGAATATTAAAAGAAGTATTTAATAATACAGGATGGTATTGTAATAAATCATATAAAAATTTATTTTGATTTTCAGTTACAGTTTGTAATCTACAGGTTTTATCTACGTGTGTAATAGCAGGAAAAGCATCAGTATTTACTTTTACATTATGTGTCATCCATCGGTGTAGTCCGTAAGCTTTAAAAAATAAATTAGCATCTTCTTCTCTACACACAGCAGCAAAAGGTCGAAACCATTCTCTTTTTTTTACGTCTGCGTTAAGCCTGTCTTTTACGCCTTGTTTTGGTATACACAATATAGAACGATTACCTAAAGCTCTTGCTCCGTGTTCTGCCCTGCCTTGTATCAACCCAATAATTTTATCTTGGTCGAGCATGTCTCTAACTTGTTTTATTGTAATCTCTTTTGCCTCTGGCATATCATCATAGGGCTCTGAACCCAAGTAGGTGCTATCAACAGGATTCATTGGTTTTATAAGACTAAGCAAACAGCCTAATGCAATACCTCTGTCATCAGAGTTTGGAGACACAAAAGCCTTGTAAGTAGTGTTATTTAATATATTCATTGCACCACCACCTGTAAACTGCAACTCTCTATCTGGATATTGAAATTTAAACGGAAGCACAATATCAGCAAAGTTTTTCTCAAACATATATTGGTTGGCATATGCTAAATCTTTTGATTTTTGTTCTTTTTGATGACAACCACAAAAAATTTCTGCCCAGTTATTATGCGTTTCATCAACTTTGTTTGTAACACTTCTGTCATATAACTGGGTTACATAATTAAAAAGCTCGTCATCTCTTTTACCATAAGAAGAGAGCCCCATAGCCTTTCCAGCATAAGCAAGATTACCAAACCACCAATCTCTTTCTCTAACTATATCACCCATATAATGACCTAAAGCTGCATAGGGCACGCAAAGGTCTTTATTTGATTGGTGTATTAATTGTAAGGGTTGTCCTTTTGTTCCTAAATAAATATTAAAATGTCCATTATCTGAACCACCGTCAAATGAAACTATAAGTGATTCTAAAGCACTAGAATGATACATAACATTACAAGCATGAGCTTCATGGTGTGGCACATATACCACGTTATCTGCACGTAAATCTTTGTAATGTTCTTGTGGGAATGAGTTTATCATTGCAAAATCATAACGCTTTGCTTGATATTTAAAATCAAAATAATCTAGTATTTCATTAAGAACTTCTATAGGATTAAGTATAGGGTGATAATAAAAAAATGCAGCGTTTTTAACTTGCACCCATCTTTCAAGCTCAACCACTTCTAAAATATCTCCACCATATGAAATTGCTATTGCAGCGTTATGAGACCCGTGTATCCCTAAATTAAATTTTGCCATAATATAATTCACCCCACAAGTCTTGCCAATTATAAGGCTCAACTTCCCAGGGGTATTTATTGTATTTTATTTTCGGTCTTTCAAAATTTAAAGACTTTCTATGATTATCGATTTTATTATTATATCCTCTAATTATATTAATGTAATCTGAAAAGGTTGACATCCTTGAACCAAAAAAATTATATGCATTAGCGCATATTAAAGTGTCAAGAACCAATCCTTCAGCCATTTCAACCTGTGTTATGTTTTTTAAAAATATAGTATTATATTTTGTTTTTAAAAAATCAAACATAGACAAGTCAGGTTCATCAGTTGCTATGTATAAAGGTACTGATTTTCTTACATTTACATCAAGAAGCGATTCAAGATTATCATACATCTCCTCTGTCCATTGAGTTTGTGTATATTTGAAATCGCCTCTACGTATATGCACAGCATCATAGTCTCCTTGCATAATTTCTCTTGCTTTTTGAATGTATTTATCCTGAAACTTTACACCTCTTTTTATTTTTTGCTGTATAACTCTACGTGCCATATCGTTTGGAGGATAGACGTGATAACCAAAATGCCCTAATAAATTTCTTGGAAAATGTATAATCTCATCATCGCACATAATATCATACAAAAACTCTCTATTATCACAATTAAAATTGTTAAAATGATTTATGTCTTCGATGCTGTGGTATATTAAACCTTTACCTATAAACTTTTGAGGACCCCAATTAATGTCTTCATCGTTAAATAAAATACATTTAATATCATTACAGATGCCTTCGTAATTTTGTTTATCTGAAGAATATTTTATAAGCTCAGTATCTTGATAATCAACGCAATCAAAATTATCAGTAAAAGCCTTTTTATCTAATATTTCCCATATATCCCAAAAAGTTTTTTTGTCATGATGTTCTGATAAAAACAAACAATATCCTGGAGGTGGTAATATAATTTTTCTGCCTGACACATATGACATAGCACCAACCATTTCATAGCACATCCGAATATTATTAAAACCACCCCACCACCAATCAAAAGATATGTACCTATTTTTCACTATTAGGCGACTTGATTAATTCTTTTTTATCGTAATTACCAAATTCTCTTCTGTAAATAGTTTTACCTTTATCAGGTGATTCATATATGTATACTTTCTTGGTATTCCTCAAAAGGTTCTTCATAAGTAAAGTGCGTGTATAAATTATCAAAATACGTTCCCTTGTATTCGTCTAGCCTTCCGTGCATACAGCACCCTGATTCAAACATAATCATTTGTCCAGGTTCAACATCTACACCCCACCATTGATTATCATGGTCTTGAATATTGAGATTCCAAGGAGCATCTTTTCCTAGTGTTATACTAGAGGCTACATGGTGCGTATCTTGTCTATCAAAATGAGCGTTAAAAATAGTATTAGCGCTATAACTTCTGACTCCATAAACAACAGCTGGTTTTAATTTTCTACCACACCACTCTTGGTGTAAGTCTAACATTGTTTCTTTTATAAAAGCAACTCTATCTCCAAACTGGTTTATGTCTTGTAGATAACTTACTTGTTTTGAATAATTTTCCTTTCCAGCATAGTTTTCTTCGTGCATTTTATTTCTGTCATAAAATTCAGTAAGAATACTATAAACTGCTGGTGGAACATCTAATACTTGAAACCCCTTTTTAGTTGCCCTAGTTATTTTTTGCAAAGGACTAGGGTCGTAAGGGATGTAATCTCTTTTTTCTTTTATTAAAACCATTTAATTAAATTAACAACTACCTGATGACGTAAAACTAGAACCATTCCAATATCTGTATGATAACCCTTGTCTATAATATCCTGCGCTAGCGTTTGAATTACAACTTGAGTTTGCATAAGCTGTAGTTGCTGCTGATAAACTTGACGCATCAAAATAATGCACTGAATAAGAACCAGAACAAACATAACTGCCTTTTTGCACACTTATAGCATAACATTGTACTACTGGTGCAGGTACTGGTGAAGGCGCAACAGGAGCAGGCACAGGAGCAACAGGAGCAGGCACAGGTTGTGGAGCTACTACTGGTGCGGGCACAGGGGCTGTTGGCACAGGACTAGGTGCAACAGGACTAGGCACAGGACTAGGCGCTACTGGTGCAGGCACGGGTGATGTAGGAGCAGGGCTAGGCACAGGACTCGGAACTGGAGTAGGTGATACAGGTGCAGGCACAGGTATTGGCGCTGTAGGTGTAGGAACTGGTGTAGGAATACTACATGATTGTGCTGCCATTAAAACACCACTTATTTGTTGCCTTACAATACTGTCATCTGAATACCATCCATTTTGTGATATAGTAGTTAAATTCGCATCATCATAAATAGTTGTTGCGTTTGTAAAACTTGCTGTATCAAAATAATATGTTGCTAGTGTTGCCATTTTAACAATTTATTCTTGTGTTTATGATTCCATTATTTGGGTCAATTTGTATAATCTGTCCGTTTCCTATTCCAAAGCAAACACTAGATGGTATAAAATAATATCTTCCAGCTGTATTGACTACATCTGATAGTTTTGTTGTGCCTGCCGCATCTATATAAATTATATTTTGGTTACCAGGTGCTCCTTGAGGACATGAGCCTACTCCGTTATGATAGTAAGTTTGCATAGATGCTGACGGACCATTGTTACAAGCATCAATTTGGCTAGACCAATAAGTATTTATGCTTGTCATAGTAAATGCTGTAGTGCTCGCTGCGGGCGCTGGAACAGGTGTTGTAGGTACAGGCACTGGCGTGGGTGATACTGGCGCTGGCACAGGTACAGGCACAGGCACAGGCGTGGGATTTGGATTACAAACTCCAGCAGTGTCTATATTAGAAGCTGTTCCTAAATTAGTCATTCTCATAATACCTTGTGACTGACCATAACCTTGATTTGGTTCTCTTACACCAAAATAATTATTTCCTCCCTGAAAAAGCGTTGTAAGTCCAGCATCAGTATAAAAAACAGTGCTATTTGCAAATGTAGTCGCAAACGAACTTGCAGTGCTATATATAGGCACTGAAGCATTTGGACAAGTCGTTGGGCTAGTTGTGCTACCACTTCCTGATTCGATAAGCCATCTATACACAGGTGTTACTGGCACAGGAGATGTAGGTGCGGGAACAGGTGGAAATGTACAACCTGTACACGCATCAGTAGTGCTAGTTGATGAATAACAAAGTTTTTGAGAGTTTGATTTTCTGTAATCCCAAATTATATACAAAAAGCTACCACCTGCTGGCAAAGTAAAGTTTGCAACAAATTGGTTTGGATTAGTCTGACTTGATATAGGAGTAACATTAGTCGATGCAGACAATAAAGCATTTATATCTGTAGCATTATTGTCATAAAAAGTTGAAGTTCTTAAATATCTAAGTTTATTTTTTGATGCATCAAAAACAAAATTGTCTCCTGAGTTTTTTCTACTTATAATAGAAACTGTTGCTCCATCTCCTGGAATTATACCTCCTCCTTGAGAGCCATTTACTTGTGTATATTGAGATACTATAGGATTGGTGTTGCTACTTGAAAAGGTTACTAAAGATGAGTGTTCATTAGAAGTAAAGCTACCATCAGTCCAGCTATAAACATTTGTAATTCTTTGCGATGCATCAGCATTACTGGTGACAGCTACATTAAATACCGTCATGCTTGCTGCTTGTGGACATCCTGTTGTTATATCTATTGTTTGTGCTGATGTGCTATCGTGAGAAACATTTATTTGCACCTTATCCGCTGTAACGCTATTTTTATTAAATGATAAAGTTCCGTCTTGATAAACAACACCTGTGGTATGTGAAACACCATTGTAAACAGCTGTTATTGTAAATCCTACGCCACTAATAGTGGTTTCAGCTACAATCTCATTACTATTAGTTTCAGTTACTGTGTTTGAGTTGAGCTCAGTAACTATATTGTCGAAACCTTGAAAGGGTATTACAAAATCTATATCTACAATTCCTAATAAATTTTCTAAATCAACACAGTAACTAAAAGTTTGCCCTGGCAAAACTGTTAAGTCTCTATTGGTGTTACATTGAAAACAATCAGTAGATGGTTGTGGTAATTGTACATTTGAGTGCAAAACATACTCATTCATGTAAGGGTCAAACCCTCCAAGTTTTTGTGTGTTAAATGTTCTAATAAATAAATCTCTAAACCAACCACGCATGCCAGCTTCTGATATTACTCGAAGCTGTTCATTACTCATTTCGCTACCTATAAGATTTATTACAGCGCCTCTTTTTGCGTCTGTAAAATATTTATTAGGACCGTAAGTAGAGTAACTTTCAGGGTTTTCGCTTATACCGTATTCTTCAGTTCTAGCTATTTGCGTTCCTAATACTTCAGGAACAGAAGTAACTGCTCCTCCACCTGTTGAGTCACTTAATAAATTTTTCTTTGTTAAAACATAAGAAATTTTATCTTCTTGAAGTGTAAGTATGTCTGTTTTTCTGCCATCTAAAAGCTGTATCGGACCGTAGGATTCTTCTAGTGGTTTAAAATTTAACAAACCTAAATTAAACTCGTTAAGCTTATTAACATTTGACTCATCATTAAACACGCCACTATAAGTAATATCAGCAAAACGATGCTCTTCTTTATAATCCATATTAGAAGTTGAAGTAACTCGTTCTCCAAAATTTTTAGTTTTGCCTGTTAAAGAGTCTAGTATTTTATAACTTTCCACGCCATTTCCAAACGTGTAACAATTTGAAAACTCAGAATCTACTATAGCTGATTGACTAGATGTTTGTGTTTGCACGTTACCTGTATGCATACCATCAGCGCTAATAGGAAAAGATAAATGATTTTCATACCATATGCTTGGTGATGCATCAGCAGGTTGAGTTTCAAATGCTATCACAGAGCCTGAACGATACACTTCAATATCTACTGTGACAGAGCTACGCCTTTTAGCTCTTGATGCAACACCACCGCACCTAACAGTTCCTGTTACTAATAAGAATAATTCATTAGTAGTGTTGTTTCTATATGTTCTGTAGTAATTCGTGTCAACAGCAGTGCTAATATCTGAACTAGGAGATGAGGTATCTGGAGCTCCAGTGCCGCTAGTTGCGGCTTCCCATGTATTTACAACAGGACTACCGTTACCACCGACTTCGCTTACTGCTCTGTTTGTAAATACAGTAGACACGTTATCACCATAAAACCATTCAGACATATTTGCATAATCTTGTGAGGCTATAAGCTCTACATCTATAGTGTTAATTCTTTTTTCGCAGTTTCCATCACCTTGATTAGGTCCAAGCCTTTCTTGTCTTATACTTATATTAATTCTACTTCCAGCAGGCACAGTGTAATCTACATAATTACCTGTACCAGAAGGTGGTGGTAAATTAATAGGGTATGCAAGTATTGGATAATCACCAGAAGAGTTTTCTTGAACTGTTTGACTGCCTTCAGCAACTACATCGTTTTCAATAACAGTAGTAGAAAAATTACTAGGATTTATTTTCATATAAGTTCCAGCAGGAACTTGTATTTGGTTTTGCGCACTATCATAAACTGTAATAAAGTTTGCAGTTTGAGATTTTTTTTCTAACACAGTAGCTTCAACACATCTTAGAATCGGACCATTACTGTCTGATTTTACAAAGTATCTATCTCCTTCTTCTACTTTATTAGCGTTTTCTCCTTCAAGTAAAAAGTAAGTTGCATTGCTAGCTGGGTCTTCATAATATATATTAGTAAATATAGTTTCGTATGTAGATTCTGATGGTTTTAAAACAAGCTTATACCTTGTTGCCCAACTAGGAGCTAGCTGTTGTTGTGGTATTGTAACTCTAATATCATTTTTGTTAATTGAGTTTGAGCATGGTATGTAAACAGAATTGTTAGGACTAACTAATGCAGTTGAAGCTCTGTTAAAATTATCCATATACACAATACCAATTTCATAGCCTCTATTACTATGTAAACTACTTGGTGAACTTGCTGTGCCAAATGTAGCCGTAGCTGCACTTACCGCATAAAACTCGTATGAGTTATTACCTCCATCTACATAATTCATAGCTATTAGTTGTAGACCAATAGTATTACTAGCAGGTGAAGCAATAATATTTATTGGTTCTCCAGTAGCGTTGATACCACTTGCAGTTTTTGTGTAAGTTCCAAGAGTGGCAGGTAAAGCACAATTTACTTGGTCAGTAAGAGTAGAGCCATTACATGCATTCGTTACAGATTGTATATTAGAAGATGTACCTATTTTTTCTATAAAATCTGTGCTTGTTGCCAAATCATATACATTATTAAAATCTATAGGTAATGTATAGTCAAAAACTAATGTTGTACTTCCTGTTTGTGCTGTAGGAGTTGTGCCAGTAAATTGACTATGTAAAATAGTAAAGTCAAGCGTTATACTTGAACCAGCAGTAAGCTCTAAAGTAGTTCCGTTTTGATTTGATAAATCAAAATAAACAACAGAGTTAGGCACAGTAACAGGTGTAGGACCGAACGTATAATTACCACCGCCTGTAGAATCTAATAATGAAGAACTATCAATAACTGTAGAGTTTAAAGCAGCAGAAAATTCAAGCTTTATATCCTGGTCAAACTTATCTTTTAAATCATAACCTTCTTTATAGTTTCCATACATTAACCTATTGCCCATCAAAGTTTGAGCTTTAGCTACAAGAGGTACATTGTCAAATAAACGCAATAATTCAGAATCAGGAAGAAGTGTAAATATTTGACTATTATCAAAAGTGTAAGTGTAGTTTGTGTTATCGGAATATCCTAAATTGTTCTTATCTAAATATTCAATTACTTTTATATTGTTTGTAGTTGATTCTTTGAATAATAATTGTATTCCCTGAACTAACGAGCTACCTGAATTAAATGTAATAATAGCAGCATTTTTGGTATTTTTCATACCTTCATTTAAATAGCTGTTATAACTAAAATTAAATGACCCTGGGCTAAATGCTTCTTTGCTAAATTGTGAAGTCGCTGAATATTGATTATCAGCATATTTATATCTATAAGCAAAACATATAAACCTATCTTCTAAAAAGTCATCTTGTTGTCCTACAATATTTAAAGCCTGAAAAGTTGGTGCTTCAATAGGTGGTCTTTTAATTACAAGCAAAGACTCAGCGCTAAAATTATCTAAATTATTTACAGGTACGCTGTATCGTCTATTAACATTTATGTAACGTGGAGGATTTAAATTATCAGTAAAAAATAACAATTCATTGTCCACTAAATTTATACCTGTAATTAAATGATGTGGGCTAAAGTTTAATGTAGTATTTAGATTTGTTCCATCATCAATACTTATAACGTGATAAGTTAAAGAGTTGTCATTTGTATTATATGAAACTATAAGGTCTAATTTACTTGTAGAGCCTAATGGAAAAGACGGGTCATGCACAAACCAATATAATGTTTCATTAGCACCGTCCTCAAAAGCACCAATACATCTAGCATTATTGCTTACTTCTATTTCATTAAACATCAAAGTTGTCAAGGAAGTATTACCTTTTGAATTTTCAACTGAACCTATTTCAGAACCTTCAGTTGAACCCAACCTTACATTAAGAGCGTCAATATATTCGCCGTTTGGTACAAGCCTTTCATCAAGGCTTTTATTCATTCGCCCTCGTATAAAATTTCTTTGAATGTTTGCCATTACTTAATCCACTTATTCTCTCCACGAAGATTCATAAGTAATCTACCTGGGTGAATATTGCTTAATCTTATTTTTGCATTTCTTAGTAACGATGATTTTCTTTTCCTTGCTCTATTAATTATATATTCTTGAACATTGAATTTACTATTCAAAATAGCGTACTCTATGTATGCATAAATATAATCTTCAAACAATTTATTTACTGAAACTTTAGAATCATCACCCGCTTCCATACCATCAGATAAATATTCTAAAATGCAATTTTCGTTTGCCATTGTGGAATCAAAATTAATTACACCAGCTGATTTATCTATTCTAAAAGTTGGGTTGATATTTGCCGTCTCAGTATTTAATCCATAACGTGCACCTATTGTATAATCAAAATACAAGTTGCCTTGTGAATCAATAGGTATTTCATCATCAGTGTTTTCTCTGTTTAAATAAATACTTTTTAGTTGACCATTTAATCTTTCTGTATCTAAAGTAGAAGTGTCAACAGTGGCATCATTCCCAGTAAAGTCTGGAACACCAGTGTTAGGATATGAAGCATTTGGTTGCACGTAAGATAGAGCTGTGTTAACTTGTATATTTTCAACTAAAGGTCTTATATATCCATCTTTAAATAAGGATACCCTTACCCAATTAACATAATCAGATGGTAAAATAAATTTTAAATCACTATATACAGTAAGCTCAAGTGATTTTATTTCTCTAAATGCATCGTAATTTAGTTCTTGTATACCTCTTTTTGCATGAAATAATATTTTGTATCGTGGTTCGTTATTAATCAAAGAATGATTACCATAATACATAAGTTCAAAATTATTTACTATGTCCTCTAAACTTACAAATTGGTATGAGCCCCAGTTAGTATTAGTAGGATTTACACCGTCATTTGTATAATATTTTTTTTGGTTTATATATGCCATCTTATTGCTCTTGGTTTTCTAATTGTTCTATTGTTTGTCCAAATTGTACTGTAGATAATTCTCTAATAGACATACCTGAATATTGTAATATTCTAGCTACTAAATTATTTACATCATCAGGAGGAAGTTCAAAATCTTGATAATCTGATTGAGACTGGTCAAATATAGGCTCACCACCAGTTAAAGTATTGTATGTCCATTTAGGGTCTTTAGGATACCTTACATATTGACAAACAACTCGACCCACTTGAGTTATAATATTTGGATATAATGTCAACAGGTTGCCCTCTTGTGTGTAGGCTGGGAAGGTAATATTAGGCGCAGTGAGCATTGATTTATTAAGCATAGTAATTTTACTGTGATGTACTGTTTCTGCTTCACTTTTTAAATTTGTAGGTTTATAAATTGCATATGTTAACCCTGATGAAGACAATTGTGCTACATTAACAGTCAATTCTGTTTGATTAGTAACCGAAACAACCTCTAAGTTTGTAACTACAGCATTGCTTAAAACTACAGATACAACATCTCCCTGTGCTACACCATCAGTTTGAAAAGTAGCTGTTGAATCAATTAATGTGTTATTACCGCTTGTTCCAGTAGTTGTTCCAGAAGACGTTACAGTATTGTAAACTAATATTTTATTTAACAAATAATATTCAGAACCAGTAGTCGCTGTTGTTGGTGCAGAATAAATATTTTTACTACTTAAAGATAAACTTGCCGTAACTGAAAAGGTATCTATTACTTCTTCATATCCTTTATTAATATCAGCATATCCTGTTCCAGAAACTCTTGCGTTTTCTTTATTTATCTGATTATTATAACTTATAAAATATTCATCAAATATATCAAGCTGTGCTTGCTTGGCAAATAAATTAAAATCAGAGGGAGATATATACCCATAATTATTCTTGTTTAGGATAGCAAGTACCGTATTTCTAACAGAATTAATCATTGATTTCTTTTCTACAAAGATAAACAAAAAAAAAGAGGTCGTTTATTTTGACCTCTTTGTAGCAGTTGATTTAACAGACTAATCTTCTAGTATTTTTTCTAGTATTTTTAGTGACTCTATACCATTGTCGCTTTGAAAATATGAAGCGACAATAAAAAATGGGTCTTCACCAAAAGGCACTGTCAACAGTTTAGTTTTGTTTGTTTTTAAATTAAACCATACTTCTTTTTGATTTTTTCTAAAACTTAACAATCCCTTGTCGAAAAATAAATGCACTTGAGATTGCAGTTTTAACATTGGGTCATTTATAACTTTTAAAAATTCTACTGGTGAACTAGCAACTTTAATTAGTAAATCTCTTTTAAGTTCTTTTGTAGACAATTTATCAGGGTTTATACCTAAAAAAACTCTTGAAATATTTTCTAATTGTGTGATGTTCAGTTTACGTGCTTCAGATTCAGCTTGAAAAGCAACGTCAAGTTGTTCAAGCTGGTCTGCTGCATCTTTTTCATCATTTATTTCTTCAAATAATTTTCCATTCAATGGATGAAGGTGTAAAAATTTTTGTAACGCTGGGTTAGTTTTAGGAACTATTTTTAACCCGTCAATAAAATCTATATGTTCTCTTTCAGCTAAACCATCTTGTTCATCTACAAAAATAGATTTCTGATTTGAAGCATATCTTATTTCTCGATTAATACCTTGAGATTCATCAAAGTAAAGTATTGGTTTTTTTGGAGAGCCGCCTGCGGGTATAATTGTAGATAAAGGCGCTCTATCTCGTGTTAGTTTATAGACTCTGTCTTTTGGTTCTAATTTCATTATATATAATTTAATTTGATTAAAAAAAAGGGAGGCGGTTAAACCTCCCTTGAAATAAATACTACTCTTGGAAAATAAAGAAGTTGTTTGCACCTAAAGTACACACAGCTCTTTCTGATAAGAAGTGAACCTCCATAGCATCTAAGCTTGAAGTCATTGCACCTCCAGCAGAACCTGTAATCCAAGTTTTGTACCTTCTGTCTTCTGTTTCAGAAGCTCTATAACGAACGTGTAAGAATGGTCTCTTAGCGTTCTTACCTAAAATTTGGTCATACACTGTAGTAGAACCTGCTGGTACAAGAAGACCATTTATTCTTCCTGAATTAGCACCAGTTGGTAAACCACCACGCATAGTTGGGTCATTTAAATATTTCCAGTCTGATTTGTAGAAATCATAACCTCTTCTAAATCCAGTGAAACCTAAGTTTAATGCCATATCTTTATCATTGTCAAATAAACCATAAGATGTTCCACCAGCTCCATAAGAGTTTTGAGCAGCTAACATATCATCTATATCAAAACTAAAATCTCTATCAACGAAAATCACATTTTCCTCAATAGAACCTTGCTTGTCTAATCTTGAAATAATTGAATCAAAGTCGGCTAAAGTAGAAGGGTTTCCTCCAGCCCAAACATTTCCTCTGTTTTCTACTTCAAAGAAAATACCTTTTGAACCTTTGTTACCTACATCACCTGTAGCTGCGATAGCTCCTGAATTTGCTTCAGCTGGTACAGCTTCAATCATTGCAGTTTCTAAATAGTCGTCAAACCTAAGTCTTGTTTCATGCTCAGATTTCATATACCATAAATAACCACTTGCACCATTTTCAGTTGTAATTTCAATCCAACCTATTTGTGCCATATCAGAACCATTAACAGCATATTTGTCTTTTATGATAATTGGTGAGTTATCAAAAATAACATCATCAGCTTCTAAAGAGCCTGTCATTCCAACTGTTCCTTTTTTAAATTCAGAACCATAAATAAAGACTGTTCTTGTAAGACCAGCTGCACCTACTTGTCCAGCCGCTTCGTAATATGCAACATTAAAAGTACCTGCTCCTGTATTTACAGCAGTAACTATTGCTTTGTTTTCTCCTGACCCTGCGTTATCTGAGATAACTACAGTTT
>CEVB01046006.1_pt1 | contig 18315 bp, 20 predicted proteins | sample 531381 | NCBI WGS metagenome assembly CEVB01 (sample SAMEA2622763, study PRJEB7988) | marine metagenome | biome: marine biome (ENVO:00000447); feature: surface water layer (ENVO:00002042); material: "saline water (ENVO:00002010), including plankton (ENVO:xxxxxxxx)" | depth 5 m | reverse complement strand
TTATTACAAAACAGATAAATTAGGTCTTTTACCAAGAGCAGTTCTCGAACTAAAAGAGTTAAGGAATGAATACAAGCGTTTGATGCGAGAAGCAAGAGAAACAAACAATGGCGAGTATGCTAAGTGGTATAACAATCAAATGGCAGTAAAGCGATTAATGGCTTCTTTTTATGGCATTGTTGCCTTTCAAGGATTTGGATGGGCTGATGTAGATTTAGCCGCTAGTATTACTGCTAGTGCTAGAGAAGCAATTAGATTGGCTGCTTTTGCTGCAAAGGAGATGGAATAAATGGGATGTATTTATTTTGTTAAACATAAGGGATTAGACCCTATTAAAATAGGAATGTCTAACTATAACAATCCTTTTCATAGGATAGGAGATATGGAAACTGCTAGTCCTTTTGGTATAGAATTATTAGGATTTATTAAAACTAATGACCCACATAGATTAGAAAAAAAGTATCATGACAAATTTCGTTCTTTACATATTAAAGGAGAGTGGTTTTCTGTTCCCGTAGAAAAAATACATTCTATATTAGACTATCATAATGATAATAAATTAGTTCAGCAAATAGCACAAATTATTGAAGAGTTAGACATTTCTCCTAGAGACGCTCTTAATTACATTACGTCAGCATTTACTTCATTAAAGAAAAAAACAGATTTTACGCAAGTATATATTACTTTATTACCTACTGCTGATTCGGGCTGGGTCTATAAAAATAAAATATTAAACGCATACTGTAAAAAGTATCAATGTAGTATAGCAAGGGCATATGCAAAATTCAAAGAAGAAGAAGCGTCTTTTCTTTCTCGTAAAGAAGGTAAAAAAACATTTATCAAACCAAAGGAGATGGAATAAATGGGAAGAAGTTCAGGAAATTACAGAATCAAAAAGAAGTTAATTGAATCTCTACAACAGGTAGAAAACCCCGATGAGTTTCAATTAGATGAAATAATTGATTTTTACAAAAGAGAGCATGGTAAGTATTATAAGACAGCGAGAATAGCACGACTTCTAAAGCCCTATGCTGACCCTGTTGGAAATAAATCAAGAACTAAACATTGGGCAATAAAGGATGAATGGAGGTATATTTATGAAAAAGAAAATTGTAACAATTGAAGTATCTTACGATACAGAAGACACATGGGATATTACTTTACAAGAAGTAAAAGAACTATTTCAGATGATGAACAATCTCAAAAGAAATGCCATTATAATGAAGATAAGTGATTTATATGATGATGGACAGGACTAATGAGTTATTAGAAGAATTGCTGGCTATGATAGCAAAATCAAATAAGATATTGATGATGGTAAATATCGTGAACATAGCAACCATCATAACAATTATAACGGTGATATTATGAGCAAAGAAATAAAAGAATTAGAAGGAAAAGTAGCAAACCTTGAACAAAAGATTAAGGGGCTAGAAAAAGACTTAGATATGATTTACAATAAAGATACCAATATTATTAAGATGGTAAATTGTATTCGTGAATTACAAGAAGAAGTGGCTAGACTATCAGGACAACCTGTTGGGATATTATTTGACTATATGAGATGATTGCATGAAAGTAGTTTATGGTCATACTGATTCTATCTATGTTCAGATAGATTCAGTAGAAGAAGCACAGGAATCAATCAAAAAGATTGAAACAAAAGTGCGAGAACATTTTCCTAATGTAATGGGATTAGACAATCATCCTGTTGTTCTTGAGTTTGAAAAGTATTATTCAGCATTAGGTGTTGGAACAACCAAAAACAGAAATGCAGGACTGGTATCTTGGGAAGATGGAGAATGGTTAGAAAAGCCAAAGTTCAGTATGACTGGATTTACGGCAAAGCGTGTTAGTGAAACTAAATTGGCTAAGCGTATTCAAACTGATACTCTTAAAATGTGGGTTGAAGGTAAAACACAAGCAGAAATTGTAAATTATCTACACCGACAATATACAATGGTTCTTGATGGAGAATTGAGCATAATGCCTCTTATCAAAAGAAGCCGTCTAAGGCAAAATCGTTTTACGGTAAAATGCCCTGAATGTAATACAAAGTATCATGTTCGTGATTGTATTAACTTGAAACATAAAGTATGTGAAAAGTGTGCGACAGAAACGACTAAATTTACAACTCTTGATGGGAAGAAACCTACATTTGGTGCTGGTATTTCAGGTGTTTTGTATGCTTGGGAAAAGAAAGATGCTAATTTTGATGATTCTTACATTTACTTAAAAGTAAAGGGTGTAAATGATTTTTATACTCATCCTTTAACGCAAGAAAGGCGAGATGTTGAATACATATCAGGCACAACCGTTAAGGATTTTGCTGGTTATCGTCCAGACCTTGAGTTCTATGCCTCGCAGGTGGTAAAGAAGGCCGAACCGATTTTCAAGGCGATGGACTGGGATATATCGGCCATACGGACGGGAAAATTACAGACAAGCCTTGACGAATGGTGGTGAAAATATGAAAAAAGATAATTTAGATAAAATAAGAGAAAAATGGACTTATGAATATGGTAAGTTTCAATTAACTGTTAAAGAAGATATGTCCTTTGAGGATTTTCTTCTTTGGTATGTTGATATGTTAGATAGCGAATATAAAGCATTTGTTGAGTTAATGAAATTGAGGTGAAGAAAATGGACATAGATGAAAAATACGAAGCGAGAATTAAATCAATGAGGCCATTTACTTATGATTGGCAACCAGAAAATTATGATGACCCATCAAAACCAATTTTGAAGATAAGTAAATCTTCTTTAGTAAATAGTTTTGGTTGGTGTCCTAAGAAGTATGAGTTTGCTTATATTCAAAGATTACCTCAAGACCAAACAGAAGCCATGAGAAAGGGAACAACACTACACAATCACCGAGAAGCATTCTTTGAAGAGTTTGATATTAAGAAAGCAGAATCTATGAATAATTCAGAAGTTCTTGAATACTGCACATCTTTAATGCCAATTGATGATTATTTTGATATTTCATTAACAGTAGCAGCATTTGAAGCACAACGATTTATTGAAGCAAGAAGTGAAGAAAGAGTAGATGAGTTTCTACCAGTAATCAATGAGAAATTATTTGATTGTGAAATTACTATTCCTAAGAATATAAGTAAGAAATATCCACTTCAAAGAGACTATGTAGTAAGACTTCAAGGTATTATTGACCGTGTATTTATTGAAAACGGCAAACTAATTCCCTTTGAATACAAGACTGGTAGTTGGAAAGATTCTAAAATGAGTGGAATGCGTCAAGAAATGGCATTCTATCAATTGATGATTGAAAATTCTCCTGAAGAAATTCTTGAAAAATATGGTTTGACAAAAGATATGGAAGTAAGTCATTGGGGTTGGTATTATCCTGTTGCTAATCATATTACTGTTGAAGAAGTAAAGAAGAGGTCAATGACCGCACTATGGGATAATTTTGCAAAGTTAATTCATTCTTATGAACAGAAAGAATTTGCGACTAGTTTTTGGAGACAAACCTGCTCCGAGTATTGTTCTTATTATGGTATTTGTCCTGCGGCTCAAGAAGATGCGTGGTTGTGATAATATGAGAAAAACATTAGTAAAAAGAGAAAAAATTGTAGAATACAAAATTGAACTAAAGGAGTTATATGACCAATTGAAGTTTAATTATCAACCGCCTTTATCGTTTAGTGATTTTCTTATTATGAAAATAATGACTATGGAGGGAGAAAATGAAAGAACTAATTGAAAAGAAAGTGCTTGGTAGGAATTGGACATTCAATGAGATTTCTAATCTTAATGATACAGTAGCCGATTTATCGCAGGATATTTATTCAGAAATGACACTTATGGAAAAGTTCAAACTAATTCAAGACTTGCGAATCAAAGAAGATTATGTCGGTGCATATTTTGAAGATGTTCTCAAACTAACGGTAATGACCGTGTTAAACGGTGAAATCGCTATGACAATCAAACAATTGCTCAATGGAGCAACAATTAATTTTGGGGGTAAAGATAATGAAGTTTCCGAGAGAAGTGTGGGCGGGAAGTCACATAAAGAACGCACCACAGATGAAAAGAGAAGTAAAAAGAACGAGGAATGATTATGCTAAGTTTATTAATGCTCAAAATAACAGGACGAATGTGTATACTACGGTCTATGACTTTGAACATTTTACGGAGAAAGCAAAAGTAGAATCCTCAGTTATTATTGATAGGATTTTTCTTGATTTTGATGCACATAACGATGAATTAGAATTGGCTTGGCGAGATGTTAAAAAGGTGATGGATTTGGTTATTACAAAAGATTATCAACACACCTTGTTTTTTTCAGGTCGTGGATTTCATTTGTTTTTGTTTGGACAAAGAACAAAAGATATGAGAAATGTCCAAACATTTTTTCGTGAAATTAAAGAATATTTGAAAGCAAAAGTCGGAAGTAAGATTACTCTTGATGATAGAGTAGGTCAAAAAACAAGACTACGAAGAGTTCCAAATACAGTTAATATGTCATCAGCCGATGAGAATGGTAATCCTTATTATTGCGTTCCTTTGACCGTTGATGACCTTTCTTTGCCTCTTGAAGAAATACTATCAATTGCTAAGAAGCCTCGCCATATTCCGTTCAAAAAGGGTGGTAATTTCGAGGTTGTATTTCCCGATGCACCCCCCCTTGAAGAGATTGGAGGCGAGATTTCTGTTCCCGATACGATAGGAAAACTCCCAATGTTGCCTTGTTTGCACAATGCGGTAATGACGGAGAATCCTTCGCATATGTCAAGAGCATACCTCGTTTCATGGTATCGTGATTTACTATCGGGCTATCGTGATTTATCTTCAGGACAAGAAAAATTGAAAGTGCTTGAATTAGTCGTTGAAGAACTTGAAAGAGTATTTGCTGAATCTAATTCGGTATGGCTTGATTGGGATAAGAACGAAACTAGAAAACACGCAAGATTTACAGTATTCAATAACTACAATACGCCCCATTGTGATAAATTAATTAGTGATGGGTATTGTGTTGGTAAATGTTGGAGGTATCACAATGCTGGTAATTGATTCAAGAGAGAAGTCTAAATTAGCCAAACTAGTTATGCAAAAAGCAAAGGGCTTAAATATACAGTATGAACAGCGTTGGATTGAGATAGGCGATTATGTTTATGATGATGTTTGTTTTGAAGCAAAGTCCACCACAGATTTCTTAGGGTCGGTGATGTCAAAAAGATTATGGACTCAAATTGATAATATGGATAGACACTATAAAACAAATGTAGTAATTATTCATGGTAGTCTTGATGAAGCAATTATGAATGTAATACAAAATTCACCCAGTAAAATGCCAATTAGCAGCAGAAACGTTATGTTAAATCAGAAGTTTCTTGCTGCTATTGGCAGGTTAATTCTTGATACAGATGTAAAACCAGTATGGGTAGAAACAGAAGAAGAAGCAGCATTAATTATAACAGCAGTAAGTAAAATGAAACCAATGACAAGAGATGTAATAGCACCACAAGTATTTAAAAGATTAACAACAGATGATTTAAGATTAGATTTATTAAGCAGTATCAAAGGCGTATCAATTAAAAAAGCAAAAGAACTAATAAAACAATTTGGCTCTATTATGGAAATAGGTGAGTGTTCAGTATATGAATTACAAGCCATTGAGGGAATCGGAGAAACCTTAGCCAACAGAATACTCTCCACATTAAACTCGGAAGAGAAGGTGAAAATATGAATGAAGAATACAACGAAGAAGAATACATGGAAGCACTTGAAACAAACGCAGGTGTTTTCAGCGAAGCATTACCAGCAATTGTTAGAGAATTTCAAGCATCAGCAGTTGAAGTATCACATTACAATGATATACCTGCTGGGATTTGTTTCTTTAACATTCTAGGCCAAGTAGTAAAAGATTTTATTACTATTCCTAATGGAAGAAACCATGAAGATACAAGAATACATTTCTGTTGGGTTCAAACAAGCGGAACTGGCAAATCTACATTATGGAACTTTGTTGGGCCTGTTGCAGAGAGAACATTTAATAAAATTAATTCTAGTAATAAACACCCTCCATTTGTAAGAAATAACTTACCTATGAATCGAATCTTCAATACTTTTGGTGTAACAGATTATACTGATTCTGTTCTTATTGGTGGTTATGATAAAGAAGTTAATGATGACGGAGAAGTAGAATATAATAGAAGGCCAGGAGTTTTAGAAGGAAATGGTCTTGCTCATTGGGATGAGTTTGAATATTCTGGTATCTTTAAACAAAGCCAGCATAAAGAAAATTCAATTGTTTATCTCAATACTTTGATGAACTCATTAGCAGGTGAGTCTTGGATTATTTCTAAGGCTTTGACTTCTTTTGGTGGCATGATTATGGAATGTTTTTGTGAGCGTTCTGTTTTAGCGATGACTTATCCTCCAACCAATCTAAACGATGTTATGGCAGAAAAGGGTGTTCTACAAAGAATGTTGTTATATGTTTGGGATGTTCCTGAATTTATTCAACATAAGATGCGTCTTGAACAAATTGAAAAAGCAGGAACGGTTGAAGAAGTTAATTCACCAATTGACAAATATGCACAGGCTATCTTTACTCTCTATGAATTAACCCGTGATAGATTCAATGAAGTAGGAGGCGACCCTCTTAAAACAATGAAATATACTCCAGACTTTAATCAAGTTCTAAGACTTGAATACGAAAGTATGCGTATGTATATTCAATCTTATCCGAGCCATGTTGCTAAGATTGCGGGTAATTTTACCACCCGTTTGATGAAGATTCTGTATAAAATGTCTGTTCTTTGTAGTGTTGCATCTGCTCCTTCAATTAAAGATAAAAACCAAAGATTCGTTGTTACAGGGCATAATGTCCGTCAAGCATCAACAATCGTCCGACAATGTTATAGGTCATTGGTGGATTGGCTAACTGATAGCCTACGAGCGAAGCGCAAGAGCATAGCCGAAAACTCGCTTGAATCACTCTTTATGGATGTTTATAGCAAAATGAAGAAAGATGATGAAGGTTTTGTCAATAAAACAACACTCTTAACAGAAGTCCGAACCAAAGCAAAAAAATCAAGAGCGCAGGTGTATCGGCATTTTGATGTAATTAGACACAAGTTTGAGGAACAAAAAGGTGCAAGTAATAGGACTTATGTTAAGTTAATAAGGAGTGATGAAGAATGAAGTGGGAAAATACATACCTAGTTTTTGAAGTAGCAAAAGGGCCAAAAGTAATTATTGATACATTAAATACTTATGGTGAAGATGGTTGGGAATGCTGTTCTCAACTTATTGTCGCTGGTTCTCAAATTGTTTGTTTTTTGAAAAGAAGAACAGACTTAGATGAAAAACCTAAAGTAGATAAAGAAACGGAAAAGATTAGCAAACTTTGGTCTAGTGGTGAATGATATGTCAGTATTGGCTATTGATTTAGAAACCAAGAATATGTCGTATGATATTGGTGGTTTCGGCAATACCCATATGTTTCAGGTTTCAACCGTAGCAACATGGGATGGGCAAAATGGAACAGTTTATGTTGATGAACCCGTTGATACTTTTGCTAAGTCAGGCCATACCGTTAAACCTCTTTCTGAACTTAAGTATGATTTAGATAATCATTTTCAGAAGGGAGGACTATTACTAGGGCATAACATTAAGGCTTTTGATTTGCCTATTCTTAGGGATTCTATGGATATTTATTGTATCAATAAGTATATCAAGCAAGAACAATTTATTGATACTTCAAGAATACTTTTGAAAGAGCATGGAGAAAGATTTCAGTTAAAAAATCTGGTAAAATGTACTATGGATGATTTTAAATTGATGGATAGTGCTGATGCTCCTAAGTTATGGAAAGCAGGTCAATATGATGAGGTTGTTGAGTATTGTATGAAAGATACTCAATTAGTCTATGACCTTTGGAAGTATGGACAAACAAATGGTATCGTTAAGGCTTTTTCTTTGGAAGAAGGCGAACATAAAGAATTAGAGGTGATGTGGTAATGACAACATGGGAATGGATTGGCTTAATCTTTTTCGTTGCAATACTTATGCTTTTATTCTTTGCTGCTTTTGGTGGAACTAATATCACCGATGAAAGCGTTGAAGAATACATGAAGCGTTTGATGGGCGACGATAGCCAAAAGTGATGATATGGCATTAAAGCAAGAATGTTTCTACTGTAAAGAAAAGACAGTAGCAAGACGACTACTCGGCTTTTATGTTGGCTCTACTGAACAAGTAAAATTGTGGGAATGTAGAGCCTGTAATGCCATTTGGTCGGAAAAAACAAATTGAGGGGGAGCGTATGCTCCCTCTCTTTTTTTTTGGATTTTCTTCAATGCCCTATTTTAAATTCGCTTATTATAAGTTTTGTTGGGCTAAATGAGAGCATCATATCAATCATGTAATTATACCAATTAACTGTAAAGCATCGATAAGAGCATTTAATTTAGTTTCAAGTGCAGTAACGGCTGCGGCAGTAGTAGTATGGTCTGCGGCAGTAGGATTTGCAGGAGCATCGGGATTAATAGCAGAAGGAGTTAAATTACCAACAGATTGTTGAGCAGCAGGAGTAGTTCCATAAAAACCGATTTGCGGCCCATCATGATTTAAATTACCTTCGATTTCTAATTCGTTTCCTACTTTTAAATTATGTCCTGCTGACATTTCTATATTAGCATGACATTCAATACCTCCTGCATCTTTAAATACCAAAATAGCATTACCATCAGGGCTTCCATCTTCATCTCGAATAGATAAATCAGTTCCGCCATTTGTCATCTGAATACGCCACTGTAATGAAGGACTTGAAGCCATATCGTCAAAAAACAACATAGCAGCATCATAAGAAGAATTTGCACGACCAAAGCGTAAATTAGCATGAGAGCCTGTGCTTGCTACTCTCGCAATAGTAGTTGCTGCCGTTTTAACATCTAAATGGACATCAGGAGAAGTAGTTCCAATGCCTACTCTATTATTTGCAGAATCAACGTGTAAGGTACTTGTATCAACAGTTAAATCTTTACCTGCGGCAATAGTTACATCGCCAGTTAAATCTAATGTTGCTTCTCCTTGAACGGCTGAAATAGCATCAGCATCAGTATAAGCAGAAGGAATAGCCGCTAAAGCAGCCTTTGCATTAGAATGAGTATAAATTAAAGCATGGCCATTTTGTCCAGAACCTACTGTTTGGTCGCCATCAATGGTTAAAGTTCCTAATTTAATATCGCCTGTTCCATGAGGAGTTAAATTAATAGCAGCATTTGAATTAGTCGTAGCAATATCTATACTGTCGGTATCGCAGGTAATTGTTCCCATTTCAGTATATGTTCCACTTGCACTTCGGGCAATTGAAAAAGAATTTTCTGCCTTCTTAAAAGTCAAGTATTGAATATCAGGGTCAGTAGATGAACCTTTATACGTTACTACTCCAATAATAATATCGCTTGTATTATAGGAAGGAACTTTATCTACTGCACTTGGAGAACGAAAAACGATATTATTGCTGCTATCAACAACCAAAAGATGATAACCATTAGCAGTAGTAAAACCCATCGTTAAATTAGATACCCCGCTTGCCAAATGGCCTCCAGAAGAAATAACTTTACCTTCTCTACAAATTACTCCTGCGGAAACATCTATTTGTGTATATTGATTAGTTCCAGCAGTTATATTAAAACCACTAATAACATAATTTTGTCCTAATCCTAAAGAAAGGGCTTTAATAATTCCAGTATGCGGAAAATCTACGCCATCTTCTATTGGATTAGGTGTTCCAGTCGTGCTTTGTCCATAAAAGTTCGGATTATTTACCATATTATTCAACCTCCAACAAAATAAACAGTTCTAATGTTTCTGTTGTGGAAAACGGGCCAACTCCATCAAAATTGGTTCTATATACCATATCGCTCCCATCAAATAGGCCGACTTCACGAATTACCTTTCCTTGAATACTACTTCCTGATATAGATACTTTTACTTCAAGAACATTTAAATCTGATTTTGTAATAATAATAGATGGAGTAACGCTTAAGGGAACATCTAAATCATTAGCCGTAGGGTTAGTGCTATTACCCCCTAAACCAATTTTAGCACTATCAAATAAATTATCTTTGATGTGAGTAGCGACTAATGTTTTTAATTTATCTGTAATCATGCTAAATCTTCCTCCGCTAAATCAGTAATTGTAATTGTTCCTGCACCAAAACCAAGCGGTAATCCAAAACCAAGCGGTGTAGTGAATCCTAATGCTGCCCCCGTTGAACTTCTCTTACGCACCAACAATTTAAGTTCTTTGGTGTTGAGGGTGTCTAAGAAATTAAATGATACTTCGTTAGAAGTTAAATCCGCACTTCTTAATGCAGACTTTGTTTCTTTACTAGCAATTAATAATTCTGAGAAAATATCGGATAAGTCCTTCGTATATCTTCCTAATTGTAATTTAATAAAACCAGTAAGTTGATGTTCCATTTCTAAAACAATAAATTCTCCAGTTTCAATATTTTCTCTAGGAAGGGAAACAGTTACAATATCACCGACTCTCAATTGGTTGATTCCTTTATTCTGCATCGTAAAAGACAACTTTTGATTAAATCTTGAATGTATTCTAAGTAGTTTGGTTGCTCTTTTATCTACTTCTTCTTGTGTAAGTAATGTGCCATCAACTACTTCTAATGTCTTCCTTCCCCTGCTATTGATGGAACGAATATCTTTACGGGTCGCTTTGTGTGAAGAACCATATACAATAATTTCATTAAAGAAATCAAATAAAGTAGTCTGTTTTTCAAATTCAGATATTAAATAATCTCCGCTATCGTCAATAGTAATATCGGTATAGTATTCATTTTCATCTTCTGGTGCGATTTTAAAAACATCATTTTCTTCTAAAATTTTCATATCTTTTTTATCTAAAATATAATTGATAGCAGAATATAAATCAACACCTTGATAATTTGGTGCTAAAAACATAGGAGTATCTGTTCCTGTCGTTTGGAATTGTATTTCTTCTGTTTCTAAAAGTTCATTGATTAAATCTTCTCCTTCTAATCCAATGCTAACAGTTGTTCCAATACAGGCTCTATTGGGTGAAATTTTTAATTCTTTACGGCTATTAACAGTAAATGTTTCAGAAACGGAAACGACTCCCTTTCCATTAAAACCTTCACCTAAAGCAAAACTTGAAAAATTTTCAGAATTTGAAGAGGTAACTGTTATTTTTTTATTTTCATCACCATCTGAAAAATATAGATTGTAATCTCCATTTGGAAAATTAGTCTGCATAAAGTTTTTACTATCTCTTAAAACCAAATGATTATCAGTAGATTGTTTATCAGTATCTACCAAAACAAACATAGACAATACTCCTTCATTTTCAGTAGTATTTCCTGCTTCTTTCGTTATTCCTTCTCTTGAAGTGTAGTCCTGTTTTGGTTTATACACTTCATTACTATTCGGAATTTTAGTATAAGAAGAACTTAAAGTGTTTAATAATATTTTATCTGGGAAGAAATCATAAATGCAAGTTTCATTTGGTTGTAATATTCTATATGCTGAATTACTAGATAGAGGAGTATCTGTAACAATTTTATGTGAATTAGCGTCTGAGGAATTAACTTCATGAGAAATAACATAGATTAGATTATTAGGAACAACATTATTCATTCTTTTTCCAATATTTAAACTGCTTGTAGTTGCTGTTGGGGTTGAAGTAGAGAATGTAATGTCTGTTCCATCAGTATGTTTTCCACTCTCTATTGCTAAATAACAACCTGTTATGTCGGTAAGTTTTAGAAATTGATTTTGAATAACAGGAACTGTGCCTGAAGCCGTTATATTATCGAGGTCAAAATCATATTCATATACTGTTCCATTAGAAGATTTGGAACTAGTTTCATCTACATCATAGGTAAATGTTAAAGAATCGGTATTTGAATCAGTTGCAGCAGTATCTAAAACAACAGTAGTAGTATTAGTAATTGAAGAAATTTTTGTTCCAGTAGGAATACCAGTTCCCGCAACGACCATACCACTCGATAAAACAGAAGAATCCGCAACAGTCAAAGTAGTGTTTCCTTGTTTGGTGCAATTCTGTGTATAAGAAGGAATACATAATCTTGGTTTAAATACCATATAACTTCCATCTACTGCATAAGGTTTTGAAGTTGTAAAATCAGAACCTATCAAAGCCTCGTCATCAAATCTGTTTTTAAATTCTTTAAAATGCGTATCTGATTCAATGGTAAAGTGTTTTGTAGAAAAGGGCTTCATACTCGTTCCTGTTCCATCAACGTGTTCTACTGTATTTGTGTTCTTCAAAACTCCTGTTGTAGCACCAACTTCAACTTGACTGGCCCCACCATCTTCAATAGAGAATCTATCTAAAGATACTCCTAACATACCATAATAAAGAGTATTATTCAAGTGCGGAAATAAATTAGTAAAGAAAAACAAGTCTGTTAAATCAGCAGCGTCTATTTGTGCAAAATCAGAAAATTTATCATTTACAAAAGGCAAATAAATTTCGTCATTTGCATTAGCAGGAAAAGCCACATTTCTTGCATACTCATAGAGCCAATCATTGACATCATCTCCATATCCTGTGTCGCTGGGAACAATGGCACATTTAAGAGGGTGCAATCTGCCATTACCTACTCTTGCAAAAGTATCAACACGATTTCTTCCGTCTACGTCTATAACAGTAAATTTATATTTAACTGCATTTTGTGGGGCTGTTGCAGTAAATCCTCCACTATTTTTTCTGGTAAAATTTGCAAAGTCTGTTAATTCAAAAGCAGTTTTAGGAGACGCAGGGTTCAGTGAGTTACTACCATTACCAGCACCAGTAGTAACAGTTCCTATTAAATGACCAGAAGTGCTATCAAAAAGAAAATCGCCATCATCTAAAGTTTGATTAGAAGTAAATGTAATAATATCGGCAGTATTTCCTGAATTCTTAGCAATTGAAGAAATAGCACCAGAACCCGCTAAAGTTACCTTTTCCCAACCGATTATACCAGAATAAATCGTATCTTTTATTTCTCTTTTAATTGGTTTTTCTGGATTTACCCTATTAAACATAAAATCAAAAGTGAGTTCCGTTAATCTCATTAAGCCAAATCTCTTAAGGTTGCTAATATCAATATCTGTTGAAAAATCAACCGTTTGATAATTAGAGTCTGTGAGAGATAATCTATTTGTTGTGTTTAAAGAAGAGTCTTTTTGTTCTTTGTTTTCTATCAAAAATAAATTATATTTAGATAGATTAAACTTATTATCTACATTAAAAATACTATCTTTTCTTAAAGAAGAATATGGCAATATGTCTCCTATTGTATAAAGAAATAGCCTTGAGGCAGATTCATCATTATTACTATACTGCGCTTCCAGAAGGTCAGCGACTCCAGTTTTAATAAAAACGTCATCTTCATTATCATGTATTCTTCTAAAAGTACCGCTTGCTCCATAAGGGGTAGTTAAGCCTCTTAAGTCAAATGGTAGTGTTCTATATGTAGAAAGAGTTTTATTAAACTCATTCAAATTTTCACTCGCTATATTTGGCTTGAACTGATAATTTGATGTAAAGTAATTTAATTTTGACCTGTTATCATATAGTTTTGGAACAACTACATCGTTAGTGTTTGCAATACTCCTATTATCAGTTAAAAAATTACCAGTAATAAAATCCTTAGACTTATAGTAGAACTGTCCATATGAACGTGAATAGTCTCGACCTCCTGTTAATTCTTCTAAGTTTAGAGGCACTAATCCTCTATTTGTTTTATCTGTTGTCGAAATTGAATTAAAACTTTTAGGATGTGGCAGGATGTTAATTTTTCCTCCCCACATATGCTTTCCATTAATAAAAACCAAATCATTGGACTTTTTAGTGCCTATATACAATTTTTCCCCAACTGTAAAGGCATGAACAGCCCTATCTAAACGTATTTTTTGTTCATGGATTGTTGTTCCTCCAGCATCACTATAAGTTTCGACTACAAAACTAGTAATTTTACCAACAAATGTTTTTATTCCTGTTGTAGTGGTAGAACTAGAATTACCAACAAATATTAAATCATCTCGCTTTAAATCATAAGTGGAATAATTAGTAGATACTAAACTATCAAAAGTGTTAGAACCATGAAGAACACTCACTGCCCCAGCAGCAGTAAAAGTATTATCTTCGTTTGTAAAATGATAATCAGTTTTTCTACCTAGAGTTATTGGTATATATGGAGCAAGTTCTATTTCAGTAATATTATCTTTTTTTGCTGTCGAAACAATTTCAAAATCAATTAAAGTATTTACTGTATCAAAAGAAGATTTTCCTGCACTACCATGCTCATCCTTTAACAATGTCTGGAAAGCAAAATCATTTGAAATAGATGAAGGGCTATTGATAGCATACCCTACTGCTCCTTCATTTGTATTTTGGCTTGTTCCGATTAAAGAAGTATCTTCTCCGCCAAAGAATACTGCATCTGTTGTAAAATTAAAAGTAGCAGCAGAACTTATTGTAAATGTTGTATCGCTATCAATAGAAACAATTGTTGCCCCTATTGGAATAAAGGTATGTTCTTTTACTTCCATACCAACTAATAAGTCCGAAGTATCTGCAACTGTTACTGTTGTATTTGATGATGTTGTTGTGGCACTTTTTCTAATTGATTTAATTTTATTGCCTGCCGTAAAAACAAATCCTCTATTCGCTGCTCCAGTTAATGAAGAGGGTTTATTTGTAGCCAAAGCATTTGAACCTAGTGCTTTCGTTAATACATAGTTCTTTTCTGTATCTATATACAATGCTTCAGAATTAAGTTCTGTTATCGCAGGTGTAATTATTAATCTTCTTTTTGTGCTAGAAGTGTGATTAGAGAGATTTGTAATTTCGCCAACATAACCATTTGGCCCAAATAACCTAACACCAGCAAAAACTCTTCCCTCTAAAACAGAAGTATTTGCTATAAGAACATCTAAATCAATTTGAGTGTCTCCTAAAGCAATAGTATGTGTGTCTCCTGAATTAAGTTCTTCCAGTTTATTATATGGACTATTGCTAGAATAAATAATATCTTCACTAAACAAAGTGTTAAGATTCACAATAGGAGAAAGTAATTTGTTAAACTTATCCCTTCCTTTAATCTCTACAATAGTTTGTCCATTTTCTTTTTTGGATTCTATGCTTTCTATTTCTCCATTGAATCTTTCAATGAATAATTGATATTGTCCTTTTGTAAAACTCAAAGGATTAGTATTATACGAATCATCACCAAAAGATAATGTAAGCATATTTTTAACTGCATCACAAGCAGTTACAGACGCAAATCTTCCTTCATGGTTTAATGAAGTAAAGGAAACATACATCTTACTAAACCTTCCATTTAGTAAGTGAGTATCGAGCATAAGTGTGCCATCATTTGCGTTATATGCTCGCCTGTGAAGCACTTCTCCGCTTGATGGGCTTACGGTCTGTGCAGTAAAAATTCCATCATCCTCGCCTCTTGCATAGGGGTCTGAAGTGTCATTTTGAAAGGTAATCGTCTGCGTTGTTCCGAAGAGAGTTCCAAAAGAATTAACAATTAAAATTTTATCGCCTAATTTAACCTCATCACCTGTATTTAAAACCGTTCCTAAATCATATTCAGTTTCAAACGAAAATACAAATGCTGATGTTGATGAATCATAAGTGGCCTTTAATGGGAAAAATTCATTTAAGTCACTACTATGAATATTATGACGTGCTCTATATGCAGTAAATTCTTTTATTTTTCTTGGAATAATTCTAGCATTGTCTATGATAGAAGTTTCTGAAAATCCACCCTTACCATCAATAGATTCTGTATTTATGTGGTCATAAGCATTATATAAGAAGTTTGATTTTGTTGGTGAAAAGTCATAATGTAAATATCTTGTTGGCCCAGTATATGCTGGCGAATTGATTTCATCATCTGATATTCTTCTAGCATTAACATAAGTTAAATTGTAGTTAGTTGTATCAGCCGTCGCAGAATAATTTTCATTACTTGTATAATTAGTAGATTGGGCCGCATCTAAATCTCTTAATTTATCTGTTAATTTAACTCTATGTGTGAATTTGCTATAATCAATAACCGTTTTTCCAAAGTCTTGAACTGTAACAAATGTTATTGAGGGGTCACTACTACTTAAAGTAAAACTGTTTGATGTTCCTGATTCTCTCATAGCAAAATATTTAGTGTTGTGGTCTAATTCTTTTTCCTTATCTAACCCATCATAAAAATAAAATGATGGTCTAGCAACAGCAATATTTCTTGCTGGCTGGTCTTCCTGATTAGGAGTTAAAGCGGTGTCTTGAAGCAGACCTAAAGAAAGAGCAACAATATCTGTATTTTGTGTAACTTGAAATATAATGAATTTGGTATCTTTTGGTATTTCATTACCCAGTTTTGGTTCAAATTCAAAAGCATCGCCTATTAAATCCTCTGTTTTAACTTCGGTAATTTTAGCAAAGTGGTGCTGTAAAGGAGAATCCGAATATATAAGAACAAAGTAATCATTTGTTGTAAATTTTAGTGTTGTAGCATTCCAATCAGTTGGATTAAATCTAACACCTGTCGTAGTTAAAGAATCATAACATTTGATTCTAAATCCTTTTGTATTAGCAAGATTAGAATTTTCAGTAACGGTTCCGCCAAAACCAGTAACAGATACAGAAACTCCACCATGTTTAACAATAGCAGTATTGATTCTGTCTCCGTTGGAAAAACCACCGAAAGAAGATAGATGTGGATTTGTTGGTGCATTAAAGTCATCCCCAGTAACTCTCAAACTCATTCATCCACCTCCTCAAATCTTAAGTAAAGAACGGTATTGTTGAGATTAGGCATGAGATTATTAATTGCAGTAAATTCTGTTTTTCTAATGTTCATGATGCTAAGTTCGTGAAGTTCTCCCATAAATTGATTATTAGTTGTAGCCGTATCTAGCGCAGTAGTTGTGCCAGTTCCATTTGCCCCAATAAAACAATCTTCTGCCGCTAAAGTAAATGAATTCGTTTGTGTATGCGTTGCTGTTTTAACTAAACGACCGTTAAAAAAGATTTCAATAGTTTTGTTTTGATTATTCCATGCACAGGCTATATGATAAGTATTATTGATATAACTTGGTTCAAAAAATTCATCATGAATAAAAATTTCACTTCCTGAAGGAACAGAAACTGAAGGGTCTAGTTTTAAAGTGAGGCTACTTGAGTTAGCCGTGTGAACAATACCAAAAGAAGTAAAAGTCAATCCATCTCGAATAAATACTTCTTTACCATTAAATACGTGTTGGTTGGCATTTGTTAAATTAGCGACTTTACTGCTAAAAGGACTCGTCGTAGAACCGATGCTCTTGTATTTTATTTTACCATCAGACTCAAATCCCTTCTCTACAAAGGAATCATACTGTGTTCCTAAGTTCGGTAAAATAACCGCATCGCTTGTAAAGTGTTCCATAGCGGCTGAACCTAATTTAATACCCACCTTAATTTTATATCGAGCAGGGTTATTTTCTGTATGCAAAGTATCGTTTACTAAACTGACTTGAAAATTACTATTGTGGAATATTCGCATTTCATGAGAAATACGATTTGCTCTTGTTAAGTATCTTTCATTTTCATGATTGTCTTTATTTCCTGCCGCAACAATATCTTGCCCAATTGCGGGCATTATTTTCTTGGTAGAAGTATTATAAGAATTACCTCCGCTAATGGAGGTCTTTGTGATATTTGCTGGTTTGTTAAAAGTTCCTGCTGTTCTGTGAATACCATATCCATTGACATCATATGGAGTAACAACACATTCAAATGTAAAATTATCATCTAATGCCCAAAGACCATATTTAATATCGCTGGCATCAGAATGTGTAGTAGAAATATTATCAGAATAATCTATTGTTAAAAAGCCATTACACATAACTGGAAAAACAAGCGAGCGTTGTTTTCCTGTAAAAATAGCATAAGACATAATGACACCTCAAGGTAAGATAAGGGCAACAACAAATTCTAAACTAAAACTTACATCAACACTTTCTGCACTTAATTCATAACCAAACTGTTGAATGAAACCTTTAAGCCCTCCCGAAGTTGGTGTTGGAAAAGCCAAAGAACTACTAACACCAATATTATCAAGTTCATTAGGATTGCCTCTTGCTCTAAATGATAATGGAATATTTTCAGTTAATGTTCCATTAGTTGTTATTGAAGCGTCTGCCGCTTTTCCTCTATCGACATAATTTTCATTTACTTTAGAGGGTATTAAAACAACTAATTCATTAATAGCCTGATATTCAGCAAGACCAGTAGAATCAACT
>CEVB01000683.1_pt1 | contig 18375 bp, 27 predicted proteins | sample 531381 | NCBI WGS metagenome assembly CEVB01 (sample SAMEA2622763, study PRJEB7988) | marine metagenome | biome: marine biome (ENVO:00000447); feature: surface water layer (ENVO:00002042); material: "saline water (ENVO:00002010), including plankton (ENVO:xxxxxxxx)" | depth 5 m | reverse complement strand
CCTGATATTCAAAGACTGGCCACGTTAGAGCAATTAATACCTGAAAAACTTATAAACTTTCAAAAAGATATATCTTCAAATCGTATTCCAGCGATGAACAGAATTGTTGATCAAAGAGGTAAACTAAATATTTCAGGTTTTAGTGATGCCACTAGAGCAATTAATACTTTAAAAGGTATTTTAGCAGATGTGAGAGATGGGGCTAACTTAATGAGAGAGGCAATTGCTAGGCCCACAATTAATTATGAGGACCCTATTAACTTAATCATATCAGAGTTTAATGTAGACATTAATGATGATTTAGTGCAACAGGCTCTTAAGGCAATAGAATTAAAGCCTGAGTTAACACAACAAATATTAGAATCATTAAGAAAAAAATTAGAGCAACGATCAGGTAATTAAAATGGTCGATAAAAATGTTTTTTTAGAGGAACTAGACAAGGTTCAAGAAAAGAAAGACGAAAGATTAGAGGAGTTACAAAAGTTTGAAACTGAAAAACCTCTTTTTAACATATTTGATCTCCTTGCACCTAAGGGAGCTTTAGGATTTGTTGAGGATGCCTTATTAAGAGAAGACAGTCCTTTTAATATGGATGAAATACAAAAAATTTTTTCTCAAAGAGAGGGTTTAGAAAAATTTGGTTTAAATGAAGAAACATTTGAGGCTTTGGGTGGTGTATCAGGATTGGCTGCGGCCACTAGAGCAGGTGTGGCTAGATCAATTCCATATGTCCCTAGTGTCTATGGAAAATTGGCTGCTTTAATTTTATATGATGCCTTAGGTTCTGTAACAGGGGCACAAGTTTATGATTTGTTACAAGCAACTTCGACAGGCGAAGAATTAAGTTTTTGGGAACAATTAGAAAAACTACCTGAAGATACAAGACAAGGTCTGACTTGGGCAGTGATTGGACCCATGGCTGAGTCAGCCATACAAGCTTTTAGAGTGTTTTTATCAAAGGGAGTCTCAGGAGACTCAGCTTTAGTAAACGCATTTCAAAAATCAAGAGAGTATTTGGGTGATAGGTTAGCTTTTAGTATAGCTGATTTAAATCCTAAATCAGGAGCGGGTAGATTTATTAATGTACTAAGAACAGGTTTTGCTCAGATTCCAGTTTTAGGTAGTAAATTAAAAGGTGTTAATCAACAGAGAGTAGATAAGCTTTTTGAATTATTAGGAGATTTTTCTAGTAAATTAGGGACAGGAATGGATGAGGTAACTTTAGCTAATAAAATTTTTGAAACCTCAAAAAACGCTTTTAGAGTTTTTAAAAAAACAATGGGAAGAATTAGTGATGAAATAGTCGCCACTCAAAAAACTGTTGTTAACAATGGCAAGGTCATACCTGTTAACGGTATGAGAAATTTTTTAGAGGAATATGTAATAAAATTTGAAAAAAGATTTGGTAAAGATGTAAAAAAAACAACAGATCCAGGATATAATGATTTTTATAATTTTGCTAAAAGGTTTTTAAGAATTTATCCTAAAAACTCAAAAATTAATTACACAGGTTGGAAAGACATAAATGATGAACTAGCAGATGTAGTAAGAACTTCTAAAGGTAAACCGGGAACAAATAAAGCAACTTTAGGAGAATCATTTGAACAAATGAGAAAACTGTTTGATGATGCTAACGCTGATGATTTTTTGGCTAAATTTCCCATTGAGGAACAAAGAAAAATTTTAAATTATATTGATCAAATAAAAAATTTTAGACAAATATATACAACTGCAAAAGAACCTTTTGAAAGAGTGGTGGCAGGACAAATAGAAAGTGTTGATGATATATTTTCATCTCTAAGTGGAAAGTTTAAAAAAGAGCAAAAAAAGTATATTGATGAATTAGTAAAACCATTACTACAAAGAATGTCACCTTCAGCAGTTGACGATTTAATAAAAATTACAGGAGGAGATAGAGAATTAGCAGGAGAAGTGGTTAGAATGTGGTTTGACGATGCTTTTGCGGCGGCTACTAAACAACTTGATGGTATGGGAGGAACAGACGCTATACTTAACACAACCACATTATTAAGAAATTTAGGATTAGATGGAACAGGAAAAAAAGTTAAAGGCACAGCTTTTAAAAAATTATTAAAATTAGCTAATGAGGGTCTTCCTGAGTCACAAAGAATTTCTGATAATTATTTTGAAGATTTAATATCGATGATATCGAGACAACAAAATATTAATATTCCAACCACCAAAGCCTTCCTTCAAAGAAACATAGCCTTAGGTGGTAGTGGAGGAACAAGTTTCATAATGAATAATCCTATTGCCAGATTTTTAAGATACGCCATTGGGGGTGTTCCTGGAATAGTTGGATCTGTCGTAGGAATAAGAGGTTTTTCTGATTTTATTACCAGTCCTGATACTTTAAGATACGCCATTGATGGTTTTGACTCCACTTTACCGAACATAACAAGAAAAACTTCTATAGTGCAATTTTTAAGAGCTAGTTATGCAGAATTAGAACAAAGAGCAAAAGACGCCGCTATAAATACGGAATTAAAAGCTTTAAATCCTGCTTTTAATCCTGACAACATTGAGGACGCTCAAAACAAAATAAAAGATGTTTTAGATAACATAAACTTATTTGATCAAGAGGACGGAGAGAGAACACCTGATGTTATTGATCAGATAATAGAAGAAATAGATAGTTCGAAACAACCTGGTGATTCGAATATATTTTTAGATGAAATTGAAAATTTAGAGGAAAGAGCCCCTGTAGTTCCTTTAGATCCACCACAGGGTGGTGGTACAGTGACCATTAGTGAGCCACAAGTTCAAAGAGGAGATACAGGAACAAACTTTATTGAATCTTTATCCGTGCCACAATTAAATTTAGCCTCACTTAGTGGGTCACCAAATCAACAAACAATCGCTGGTCTGGAGTCTGTTGGATTACCTTTTTTTAATGCTAAAGAGGGTGGTATCGTGGACGTTTATGAGTCTAAAAAATTTAAAAGACCACAGGTGGTAGCATAATGGCTAAAAAATCTTTTCAAGATTTGCAAAAAAGCATGGTGGCTTTTGATAGAGGTAGCTCTCCAAGAGTTAGAGAGATGACTCGTGATGTATTTTTTGATGGTCGCCAAGATGTGAGTGCAGATCGATTAGCGAGAAGAGCTTTTCAAGAACAAAGAACAACTGATTTTAAAAATAAGTTTACAGAACAAGTTCCTAATACAGGAGGTACATTGTTACAAATGACTTCAGATGCTCCTCGTAGTCTTTCCGCTGAAAGAGAGAGACTAGCTAATCTTTATGGACCAACTCTTGGTGAAATAGGATCAGACATAAGGTTTGGTTTAGGTAGAATAGCTCAAGATCTTAAAGATAAGGGTGCTCCTATATTTCAATTAATAAAAAGTTTAGGAGCAAAAATTTTTCCTTCACGCCCTGTGGTTAATTATGGTGGAGAAACAACCATGGAAGTTATTGATGAAAGTGTTCCGTTTGTAGCACCCACTTTTGATGACCCAAAAATTAATATTAATCGTTTAGACAGTGTTTTTCCTCCAAGCGAAATGGATGATGAAACTTTTCAAAAAGAAGTTTTAGATTTTTTATATCCTCAAGTTAAATATGAACCCATTAGAGTCAGTGATATGGATATGTCAGGTATTATGGCTAATAATGCAGGTCAAAATATTATTGGCGAATTACAAAATTTACAAAACTTAGCCAATCAATATAATTTAAACAGGTTTCAATTAATGAATCCTTTTTTCATAGCACCAACTCCAAAAGATAATGAGTTTCAAAGACCCATACCAGGTGTTAATATACCTGATAATAGAGTGTTCAATGTGGCTAACGGTGGCCCTGTAGACAAATACAGTGGCTTAGGATATAAACTTAAGTAATGATAGAATTAACAGATGACTTGAAAGCTAGAGTGCGTTTGCACGAAGGTGTGCGAACATGTATGTATCTGGATTCGCTAGGAAAAGCCACCATCGGCATCGGCCATCTTATAAAACCACATGAAAGAGAGCGATATGCTGAAGGCGTAGAAATAAGCATGGATGAAGTAGAAGAGCTATTTGAAATGGATTTAAATAGAGCGGCAGCAGGAGCTGAGTCTCTTATAGAAGAATGTATTGGTCACGATTTGCCTCCACATATAGAGGAGGTAATTCTTGAGATGGTATATCAGCTAGGAACTCAAGGTGTTCGCAATTTTAAAAACATGTGGAAAGCAATGAGGGTCAAAGATTGGAAAAAAGCATCCGAAGAGATGAAAGACTCACGTTGGCATAAACAAACCACCAAAAGATGTGAGTCTTTAGCTGAAATAGTTGCTAATACTTAGTCTTTTTTTTTATAATTTTTTGATGTGACTCTAATGCATCCCATACCTCAACCCTTGACCAATGAGCTAGAACACATTTAGATATGTCTTCGTGTAGAACTTTTAACCAACTAATATCCATTGGCACAGACTTACCTTTATTTTTGTAAACATGTTCTATTTCGTCATTAGTCATAGAAAGATTTAGTTCTCCATTATTATAACTTATTCTCATTTTGCTTCTCCTTTGGGTAATAAACTTCGACAAAACTTCTACAATTAGGGCAACTTAAATTAGTTACAATAAGATATGGATCATCCTCTTCACAGTCGTGATCTCCACCCCAAATTAATTTTGTATCACAATGCCAACAGTTCATTTTGCTTCTCCCCAATTATTTCCTATTGCAACATCTACTTTAGATGGAACACTCATTTCAATCGAGTTTTCCATTATGTTCACTATTTTTTCTTTCATTTCTTTATCTCCGTTAAAACTTATAGCCAACTCATCGTGAATTTGAATCATTGGTATAATTCCTTCTTTGTATAAGTCTACCATTGCTTTCTTTGTTTGATCAGCGGCAGACCCCTGTATTAACCTATTTAACGCTTTATAGGTCCCTGATCTTTTCAGAGGAGTATATTCACCATACTCTTCCTTAGCCTTATCCAAAGGATAAGCACGATAGGAACCAAAAGATTTTGGCTCCCATAATTCAAAGCGACATCTCCTACCTAAAAAAGTTTTTACAGCACCTTTTTTTTGAGCATGGTCAGACACTGCATCAGCTAATTGTCTAACAAACGGAACTCTTTCATTATACTGTTTAATGAGCTCCCGACCCTCCTCAGGTGCTATACCTAATTGATCAGAGAGTTTGCCCACACCCATGCCATAAAATAAACCTAAATTAATAGTCTTAGCACTCTTACGAGGTATATTTCCTATCTCAGCCATAATTGTATGAAAGTCTGTTTCTTTATCCTCATTGTAAGCTTTTACAATTTTTTCAGCTCCCTCCAACTTAACAATATTTGCATAGTGACTAACTAATCGTGGCTCTTGTTGTGAGTAATCAAATGAACCCCACTTCTCCTCTTCCTCAGGTAAAAATAAACCTCTAATCAAAGAACCTATTTTTATACCTGACTCAGCGTCATCTTTAGCAGGAATTTGTTGTAAGTTAGGATTTGAATAACTAAATCTGCCTGTTAATGTTCCCCCATTTTCAGTTCTTAGCTGATTAATATTAGCGTGTATCCTACCTTTATGTTGATACTTTTCTATCGTATGGAGAAACGTGGTCCGTGCTTTATTAAAGTTTCTAGCTTGAACTATTGCTTTTGGAATCGGATGAGGGTGAAACTCTAAAAAACTTTTTGTAAAAGACGGATTACCCTTATCTGTTTTAGGATACTCTATCTTACATTGATCAAATATAGTGGCTATTGATCTAGCCGCCCATATATCACATTTTAAATTAGTCTCACCAAAAACATATTTTAATAATTCATTCTCTTTTCTAATAAAAGATTTTTCAGCTTTTTTTAATTTTTCTAAATCAACCCTGACTCCTTTTTTTCTCATTTTCATTAAAATAGGTATTAGGTCGGTTTCTAAATCAAAAATAGTTTGTAAATCTTGTTGAGTAATCTCAGGCTTCAGCCTGTCCCACAGTTTAAGAGACAATACAGCGTCTTGCTCTGCATACTCTCCTACATACTGTGAAGGTATTTTAAACATCTCGCTCTTAGCATCTACACCCCATTGAGCAGCAGTTTCATTTAATAAAAATTCACTCTTACTCTCAGCTAAATATTCTTTGGAAACTGCGTTAAGAGAATAGCTATATTTATTTTCATTAATTAAAGGGGCTACGATCATGGTATCAATAATACGACCATTCCATTTAACACCCTCAGCCTCTAACCAACCAAAATCATATGCAGCATTATGAGCGATCTTCTCCCCCTCTCCTGAAAGCATTTCATTTAGCCAATCAAACACGACTCGTGAGTCGTGATTAAATCCTGTCTCATGTCTGATAGGATAATAACCCTTCCAACCATCCACAGCTATGGCTATGCCAATTATCTCTCCATCATCAGTGGCCCAACCTGGACCTTTTTCCATTATGTTTGGATCTTTTGTTTCTAAATCTATGGCTATTTTATCTGCATCTTTTATGTTAGGAAAATCCATGGGTGGAACCCACTCGGATTTAGGTTTAAACATACCTATTTGTTTACTCATATTCTGTAAGCCTCTCTTGATTGTGGTGTTATTATGTAAAGGTTATCTTTAGCTCTTGAAAACGCCACATAGAAAAGTCTGTGTTCACTAATAGGATTTATCCTATATTCCTCATACGCCATTTTTCCTATGTCTAAAGACACGATAACATTCTCTGCTTCTCCACCTTTTTGTTGATGAATTGTAGATAAAGTTACTCGTGGCTCTAAAGCTAAGTTCTCTCCTCTTGACTCTAAATTTTCTAAGTATGCAACGGTCTCAGTGTTAATTGTTGTCATAACCTTTGTCCAAGGAGTTCCGAACTCAGCTTGTAATCCAAAATTATCTTTGAGTTCTAAAAAAGATAATTTTTTATCAGGTAAAGCTTTTCTTTGCTCAGATATCTTTTTCTTATTACCTCTAGCAACAAATTCTTTACCAAGACACTTATATAAATTTTCTACTAATCTAATTGGCACTTCGTTTCTTTCATCTCTCATCAAATCTTTCCAAGTAAGTATAGCATTTCTTTCTTGGGTTTTAACTGAATATCTATATTTATTATCTTTTAGCTTGACTCTGAAAAAAATATTCTTCTTCCTCATGACCTCTTCCATGTCATCACGAATAGTTCTAGTTCTACCCATGATCAACCAAGTGCCCTGATCCATGTTTAAATGATAAATACCTCTAATAAATTCTACTGCTCCATCTCTATTAGCAGGTGACCATTGTATGTCATCATATCCTATGATCTGTTCTTCAACACGATTTACAATCTCCCAAACTTTTTTAGGAACTCTTTTTGATTTATCTAAAACAATTAGTTCTTTTGCCTCTTCTTTTAACCGTATCGCTTTTCCTACATCAGCGTCTGCCCAAGTATAAATAGCTTGATTAGGGTCCATTGCTAAATAAGACTCTTCAGAGTTATTCCAAATCTTTTCTGCCATTTTCCATTGTATGGTAGACATGTCCTGAGACTCATCAAAGAATACAACCTTAAATGATTTATTATAATCTCCCTGAACATAGTCCGTAATTAGGTCAGTAAAGTCTATTTTAGGCCCTTGTGATTTTACGAGAAAACCTTTTGAACCCCCTGTAAACTGCTCAAAACCGAATTTTTTATAGTCTTTTAAGCCTTTATCTATGTATTCTAGCTTATGCCATATAATATCCTTGGCAAACATGGCCCAACAATCTCTCAAAGATATGTCTCTTCTTTTTGCTTTTTCTATAAGGTCGATATATTTGTCATCATAGTTGTTGAAAAATATGTCATCGTCATTATTAACGTTAATATTAATCCTAAGTTCATTTGATACATTCCTCCAATCATTATTACTCATTATGTGTTCTCGTGTTAATCCCATTTGTCTTAATGCAAACGAGTGCATTGTACTAAAATGTTCTAGTTGATTCATAGGGACCTTAAATTTTTGTGACGCTCTCTCTTTTGCTTCATCCACTGCTTTATTAGAGAATGAAAAAAAAGCTATTTCATCTATACCCACATCTTTATCCAAATACTCTTCTATTTTATTTAGTATGAAAGTTGTTTTACCAGTGCCCGGTGGACCGATAACAACTGTAGGTATTTTTTTATCCGATGAATTCATGTGCGTAACAGACTCTTTCTTTGTGTTTCTCTCTCAACTCTTTAGAATAACCACCGAAGTTAGGAGACTTTTTTTTACCTGAAGCAATTCTATCTAACTCTTTTTCATAGTCCTCTTTTCTATGTTGTTTATTATGTGTGGTGGGTCTCCACTTTTCAGGATGAGCCTCTCGATACTCACCAAACCTAGGGTGAGCTGTTTTAGAAAAGAAACGATGACCGATGTTAGTGAACTGTTGTGCAACTGCCTCTGATAATCTGACTCCTAAACCTAAACCTTGAAAATCAGGTAGTATCACTGTTCTGTGCTCTCTCCACGCTTTTTCTTTGATTGTTCCTGAGGGGAAGAAAATAACTGAAGCAAATCCAACTGTTGTTCCTTCCCATGTTCCGAGCCAACATCGTGATGCGTTACTGATGTCTGCTGTGAGATAGTGATGGTCAGCGAAGTATGGCCATATTTTGGGGGAACAAGGAACGACTTCCAAAACGACCTTGGGTCGCCTAAGTAACCCCCTTGTCACAACTTTGCTTGAGTTTGTATCGTAAACCCAATCAGGTTGTAACCAATCGATTATATCGTAATGACAAGATGCAAAGACCACATTTTTAATTTTTTTATTTCTTATAAATTTTTGTAAAGCGTTAGAACAAGACTTAGCCACGTTACGATCAACAACACTAGTAAACTCATCTATGACTGCGTTATCCTTCACACGTCTAGCCAAGTCAGACCTAAACTTTTCTCCTGTGCTTAGAACATGATATGGCCTCATCCAAGAGGGTATGGTGTTGAAACCAACACAAGATAATCTCTCCTGAGCTTCCTCAGGACTATCGAAATGTGAACAAACTGCTTTATTTTTGTCCCAAACAATATTTTCTTCCTGACCAAACTCTTTCAATAAACTTGATTTACCACTTCCTGAAGCTCCCACTATAAGCCCTATGTTAAATTCTTGTGTGGGTTTTTGAAAGTCAGGTAGAACAAACTCTGTTTGACCATTGAATTCATAATCAAACATTCTACTAATTTCACTAGTAATATTGTCTACTTGAACTTGTGATGTTAATTTTTTCAAAACGGTATATCCTCCTCTAAATCTTTCTGTTGTTTCATCTCAGGAACCTCTAATTCAACCTCATCAATTGTCAGTTGTTTTATTTTCCAAAGTCTAACTCTAGTATTTTTAATAGTTCTAATTAAATCATCTGCATCATACTCTTCTTTAAGTCTCATTGTGACCCAAGGTCGAGTCTCTTTAAAATCATTTCTCTTCAAATGATCCATCAAGTCTTTTAAAGCAAAATATGTAAAGCCATCCTCTGTATATGATTTACCTAAAAATATATCAGCTATTGTCAAAGCCTCTCCTTGATGCAAACAAAACTCTTCTAATAACTCTTTGAACTCTCCTTTTTTTGTAACCTCCTCAGGTGGATAATCAATCGATATGCTTTCAAATAAACTACTATAAGTTTGGTTCCACTCAGCAGAACTCATATTCATAATTCCTGTATTTAATTGTTCTAAACAAGCCTGAATAATTTTTTTGTGAGTCATTAAATCCTCAGTGTTAGCTATCTCTATTCTTCTATCATCGACATTTAAAAAATACCTAGGTGGATCTGACTTATAAACTTTTAAATCTGAATAAACAGGATGGTCTCGATCTCCCTCACTACCAATACCAAACTTTCTTTTCTTACAAAGCCTTTTATTACATAAAGATTCTATTGGTGGTTGAGTGCAACGATACATATATTTAGGAGCACCATTACCATCACTCTGACTTACTTGTTTTATTACTATTAATACTTCATCAGATTTTAAAGGTGGAGTTATATAGCTCCTATTATAATCCTCTATTAATTCTTTAAAACTATCAGGATCTGCTTTACGATAGTATACGCCTACGTTGAACAGAGCATTATTCCGGGAGCCATCGGAAACACCCTGTTCAGTAAGTATTTGTAGGCATGGAGGTCCGTCTTTAATAACCTCGTTCTTGAAGTCAGTTTTAATTGACTTGAGAGCACCAACAACGAGAGTATCGTAGTGAGAAAGAAACTCTTCTAAACTTAATGCGTTACCTAATTCATTTATTCCATAACGACTTCTGCCATGATAAGGCAAGTTAATCCAACTCCCTGTATCTCTTTTTTCCTCTCCCTCTCTTTGATAAAGTTCTATCTGTTTTGGGAACACCTCAGCTTTGGGGTATCCAATGGCTGTGGCCATCTCACTAAGTTTAGTTTGCATGTCCTTTGCTGAAACATACTCCTTGGTAAATAAATATAAATGTGCACCACCACTTTTTGATAAACACATAATTAAGGGAAACTTTTTTTGTTTTATCTTTTTTAATAATATTTTGTAGTCTAATGGATAGACATCTATGTCTATCGCTCCAAACTTACATTTGTCATCATCATTTATGGGGACTACTCCCATTGCAGGATATTCTCCTAATAGGTGTTTTTTAAATTTTTCAATTGATGGTGGCTCGTGAACCGTTTTCATGTGAGCCTCGACCTTCACGCCCTCTTGTGGTTCGTTCTTTTTTTCGAAGACACCGTGGGCCCTCTCAAGACCTGTAAAGATGTCTTTAAATTTTTGTACTAACTCTAGCTCCATATTACCTCTAATAGCTAGGGCAGGGCACGAACCGAAAGGAGGCCGGAAAAGTCATGCCCTGACCCTGTGAGAAAGTAAGAATAAAAACTATAGAAAGACTTACATTCTCATTACGCGGCTATTTAGAATGGTATATCACCACTCTGCGAGGACTCCCCTTGCGGGGAACTTGTTTCATCTTCCTGAGGAGCGACTTTAAGCTCCCCACTATGAATATCTTTTTCAAACTGCATAGCATCAGCTAAGATGTCCTCAAGCTTAGCTAATCCTAATTCGTCTACCCATTTGTTTTGACTTATTAACCAACCATGCCAACTACCCTGATCATTTTTTTCAGGTTTACCTGACAAATTGTATGACATTGCAAAGTCTTTTGGTTGATAGATGTCATTACCGTCAACTCGTCTTTGGTTAGACATTACCGAGTTCCATTGCTTAGACTTTTTAAGTTGAGATCCCTTCATTTTAATTAGGGCCTTGTACCAACTTTGACCATCAATAACTATAACATAATGCTCTGCTGTGTTCTCAACATAAGTATCAGGTTTACCAACGAAGCGATCTTTTTTATCTTCTCCTCGCACTATCTTTCCATCTTTTTGAAAAGCCTGAAATTCTTCAGGTAGGTATTCACTGATAGGAGCTTTATTTTTTGTCCTGTCATTGTACCACTCTACATATCTCCTTCTAAAATATACAGGCAGTACTGTTAATACATCACTACATCTCTCTGTAACTGTATTAAATATTTGTCCCTTTTTAGCACCTTTAATAAACTTTTCGGAATTCTCCTCATCAACTTGAGGTGAACCCTTACTTAGCATATTTAAATAAGGTATTGCATAGTCTTCAGCTTCTCTAACTGATAGAGGCTCTGACTTTAAAATTGCATTTAATTGTACTTGTGCAACTTCTTTCTTTTCGTTTTTCGCTACTTGCTTTTTTGCTGTCTCTGTCATTTATTTACCTTTCTTGATATTGACTTTATGACCTACGAATACTCCAAAAGTGTCCATAGGTAACTCTTTACCACTCTCAACCATTTCACGAATGAAACCCCTAAGAGTAGATGGCTCGACTTTGATAGCTCTATCGGTGTCAAGCCCTTGGGTCGCTAAGTCCTTGAACAGCTTAACTGCCTTATGGTCTTCAGCTCTCCCAAACTTTACTATCACTTGATTTTTAATCAAGTCTTCATATCCATGATCACGCAACCAAGCAAAAGCCTCGTCTTGTTTTTCTTTGGATATTGTTCCTGTATAAAACGGTTTTATTTCTACGTTAGAACCGTCTTTCATTTTTATTGAAGTAACTCCACGCTCTTCAAACAACTCAACTAAATTTTCGTTTGCTCTGCGTACAGCTTCTTTTTTTACTTTAAGTAAAGCTTCTAAGTCCTCTACTTCTTTTTCAGCTTTCAAATAATCCTGAGCACCCTTTGATATAGGATCTACCTCAGTTACCTGAAAGTCTTTTTCTTCTCGTCTTAAGTTTATAGCCATGTTATTCTCCTTTTTTATTCTTAGTTATAAATGTCAACTCTGATAGGAAAGTAATCTTTTTCTAATCTATCATATTTTAACATATTATATCTACCACTAGTAATACTTGATACAACTGAGCAAGTCAACCCTATCAAAGCGGGGTCGCCAACTAAAAGTAAATAATCGTTGTCTTTAAACCCTTTTAGAAGAGATTTGAGTTTTCTTATAGTTGGTTGAGGTGACATGACCACTTGTTTTTGACCATCAAATAAAAAAATTATTTCACCAAATCTTTCAGCTTGTTTGTAATCTAACGCTCTAATTGTTCCGTCAGGGTGTTTTTTCATTACGTTTTGAATAACATAAACTTTGCTTTTCTCACTCATTGTTATATTCTTTGATACCAGAATAAAAACTCTACATATGTTGGTCAACAAATACAAGTTCAAAACAAAGCCAATGGAACATCAGTTAGTTGGCCTTGCGGGTATGATGAATTCTTTTGAAAAAGAAAGTCCTGAGTATGCCCTGTTTATGGAGATGGGTTGTGGTAAAACTAAAGTTCTCATCGATGGAGTTTCTATTTTATTTGATAACGGAAAAGTAAATAATCTTTTAGTAATTTGTCCTAACGGAATAAAATATAATTGGCGAGAAGAGTTAACAAAACATTTAGCAGAACACATTGAGTATGATGTTCATGTTTGGGAGGGAGCTAAAACAAAAAAAGAACAAAAAGAAATAAAAGAAAAACTTTTTTCAAGTGATAACAAATTAAAAATTTTAGTAATGAACATTGACGGAATAATAACTAAGAACGGAAGTATGGTTGCAGAAAAATTTTGTTACACAGATAAAACTTTAATGTGTGTTGATGAGTCCACAATTATAAAAAATGGTTCAGCTAAAAGAACTAAAAGATGTATTAAGATAGGGTCCTATGCTCGTTACAGAGTCATACTAACAGGATCTCCCATAACTAAATCTCCTGAGGACTTATATTCTCAGTGTGCTTTTTTAAATGAGGACCTATTAGGTTTTAGTTCTATCTATACATTTAAAGCAAGATATTGTGATCAAGTTAAAATGAGCTTTGGTGGTAGAAGTTTTAACAAGGTGACAGGATATAAAAGACTCGATGAGTTGACAAAACAAATACAAAAATTTTCTTACCGTGTAACTAAAGATGAAGCGTTGGACTTACCTGATAAAATTTATTTAAAGAGACGTGTTCCGATGACCGAGAACCAACTAAAAGCTTATGTTATGATGAAAAAATTAGCGTTAGCTGAAATAGACGGAGAACAATTAACAACTGCAACTTTGATAGCTCAGCTAAAAAGATTACATCAAATAGCTTGTGGTTACATGACAACAGATGAAGGTAAGTTAATTGACTTCTCAGAAAATAGAGTGAAAGAATTATTGGACACAATAGAAGAAACTGATGGTAAAGTCATAATATGGTGTTCTTACAGACACAATATTAAAACAGTTATCGAAGCCTTAAATAAAAAATATGGACAGGGTTCAGCAGAGGGTTTTTATGGAGAAACACCTTCAACTGATAGACCTAAAATATTAGAGAGATTTAAAGACCCTGAGCATCACATGAAGTTTTTAGTGGGTCATCCAAGAACAGGTGGTTATGGTCTCACTTTAAATATAGCTAATACTATGATATTTTATTCTAATGATTACGATCTTGAAATAAGAGAACAAGCTGAAGCTAGAAATCATAGAATTGGTACAGAAAAGAAAGTGACATATGTTGATCTTATCTGTGAGGGAACTGTAGATGAAAATATTATTAAAAGTCTACGTTCTAAAATTAACATCGCTACTGAGATAATGGGCGAACAATTTAAGGAGTGGTTAATATGATTTTAAGTCCTAACGGAGAAAAGATAGACCATAGAAAATTAAAAGAGGCTTGTGAGTGTTTTAATGAACTAATTAAAATGCAAGAAAGCTTAGACAAGTATGAAAAATGGTCCATGGCTAATATCATTCATGAAACTGCAATGCAATTAGCTCACACAATTACGGAGAAATTAAAACAATGAAACACACATATTTTAAAATTCCAGGATGGTTCAATTATGCAGAGTCATATGACATGATAGTTGATAAAATTTCTGACAACGGAAAAATACTAGAAATAGGGTCCTTCATGGGTAGATCCACGCACTATTTAGCGACATCACTTTGTAACGCTGAAAAGTTTAATGTAAAAATATACGCCTTAGATACTTTTGAAGGGTCTTCTGAACACGCAAATTTAAAAATTCCTGAGGATTTTTCTTCGACATTTAAAGAAAATTTAAAATTTTTTATTGGAAGAGATATGGTTAGAGTTTGTCAAGGTAGGTCTGATAGTAAAGAATTATTAGATAAATTTGAAAATAAATATTTTGATTACATAATGATCGATGGTGCTCATGAGTATGATGCAGTTTTAGATGACATGGAAAATTGGTGGCCAAAATTAAAAGATGATGGCGTAATGTTTGGAGATGATTTTTACTTAGAGTCAGTATCTCAGGCAGTTAGAAATGGCACAGAAAAACTTAAAACAGTAGGATACTCAGTAAACGGAAGCACTGAAAGAACTTGGTTTACTAGTAAAAATGGCGAACATAAAGCTTTTGAGAGGCTAGTTCCCGGTCAGAATACCTTGGTTTAAAAAAAACCATAATATTGTAAAATTTAGGCGTGAAAAACGCCTTAGGAAATAAAGTAGAAATAGAGTGGATAGATGCCTATGAGTTAGGTAGTGGTTGGCATGACTTAGAGGATGCCTTAAAAACAACTCCACCAAAAATTTTTAGTCTCGGATATTTAGTAAAAGAGACAAACGATTACATAATAATTTCTGCTGACAAGGGTCGTAAAGGAGATTCTGATTGTGGTAGAGTTCAACTCATTCCTAAGCCTTGGATTAAAAGAGTTGATTATTTTGAATAAAGTTTTTCTAAATAAAAAACATATTTCAGGAACCGTGTCAGAATACAGAGCAGTAAATAAATTATTAGAATTAGGTTTTTTAGTTTTTAAAAATGTGTCATGTCATGGTTTCATTGATGTAATAGCTATATCTCCTGATAACGAGACATTTAGAATTGATATTAAAACTGCATCAAGGAGGGTGAGTGGTGGAACTAAATCAGTTGGATATTATAGGAGAACTGGAGAGATGATATATCGAGTACCCACCTCTGATCAGAAGAAATATGATGTCGTATTGTTGATCGTGGACCGTGATAAATTTAAAATATTGCCTAGAAATTCTAAGTTATCTAAGTGGTTTGATTAAATATTATCCTCTATCAGATACAATTGCACACAATTAAAATCTAAAGCAATACTTGGCTCTCTTAACTCCTCTGCAATAACCTCATAATATTGGCTACATTGATCAAAAGTCTCATGTACGACCTCTGATGCCATGCGTAGGCAAATCTTATCTTGACCAACGCCAGTACACATCCAACCAACTAATAACCATTTGAGCATGGAACAACAGTATCACAAATGTCAAATTATTTATTTACCAAAATAAAAAATAAATGTGTGGCTTTTTATACGTCAACTTTGATATAGTTATCTTTCGTACAAAATTAAGGAGATTTACATGACAGAAGAACAAGAGAACAAACTCATCATAGCGTTTTTACAGGACAAGATAGCCCAAATGACTGCTTATAAAGAGTATAAGGAAGAGGACAGTAAAACAGATGAGTGGTGGGAGAAAATTCCACATGGACCGAGCATGGGAGATTAATTTCTCCTTCTCTCCAATATCTCTTTTCCCTTCATTACTATCTTTTTCCAAGCATCAAACTCATAAAATTTTTCAGTTCCATCGGTAAATTCAACTAAGACTCTCTGAACAATATTTTCCTCTTCGTCAGGTACGTCAACGTATTCGACTCTATATACAGTCTTCTCAAAGAAGTGTGGATGATCTTTTAATATCTCCAACATTCTTAGAATTTAGCATAAAATATTCTGAAATAATACTAAACTTTTTCTAATTTATCATAGTATTCTTTTACGATTATGTGCAATTGTGTTGGTTTTGTTCTCATTGTATCTCTACATATTCTTTCTAAAAGCAGTTGAGTGTCTTTTGATATTATCTGTGACACCCACTTTTGATCCTCTTTCTTAATTTGTTGTTTCACAACCATTATTATTTCCTTTCATAAAATAAGTTATTTATTTATATAATATATTAATTAATTTTAAAATAGATTAAATGGGGGGAAAATCCCCCCATCAGGAGCCTAGATTACATCTAGTAACTTGTTAATGTTAGTGAGTTCGTCTCGAAGTTTATTAATCTCATAATCAAACTTCTCATTGACTAAATCAATTTTAGATACGTTTCTCACTTTCATATACTTTTCCAAAAGAGAAAGTATTTTTGTTTTTCTTTTAGAGTGAACAGCAATCCATCGATATTCAGTTTCACAATTCATGATCTAATCCTCCTCATGATACCAAGTAATATTTTTCTTGGCATCTTGGATTATTTTTATCTCACGAGCTTTTTTAAGCTCACGAGCATTGTCAACGTATTTTACATCTACTTTTGGTATTTTAGTAGAATATAAATACTTACCGTGATCATAAACATTGACCTCTTCTTTATTGGTCTGAACAACATGAATATCATATGGTCCCTCGATATAAGTCAAGTTTATGGTTTTGCTAAAGTTGTAGTCCTCTTCAGTAGCTCTAGTCATCTTTTTTCTCCTTTTTTATTCTAGTTACATTAACGACTGCGTGGTCTTCTTTGTCTATAACCTCTACTTTAATTTTTTCGTCAGGTTGTAGTCTAGCAGTCTCATTTCTTATGCCTTCATTAATAGCCTGAACTATATTATGCATGGCATCCTTCCAACTGTACTCGCTCATTGGCTTCCTCATCCTTTCTTATTTCAGACTCTAAATAATTCTTAATCTCTAAAGTCCTACTATTCTTGTTAAGTACTCTATGCATAAAACTAGTGTTATTATACATGAACATTTTTATCTTATCTATCTCCCACTCAAGTGGCTCAGATAAATAATCAAAAAGACTGTCTTTGTCTTTTTTGTAAACGTTACGATGCTCTCCTGAAAAGATCGCTATCGCTTCGTAACTTCTCTCTTTGTGTTTAACAAAGATTAAAGTATCAGCTACTGGAAGACCTTTAGGGTCCTCTAAATAACCTCTATGTATAGTCCATTTCATTAGACTCTCCTTTCTTTTCTATCATCCAAATCATGACGATAAAACTTTCTGTCAAGGCCATCTATTTTAACTGTAATAGTTGCCTTACCATTATACTTAGTGTGACTAAAATCTAATGCTAAATAACCATTAACCTCTCTAATCACCTCAAGTTTTATTTGTGGGTTATTAGTTCGATAACCTATCTTTATTCCTTTGATAGATCTCCTCTTAGCCTGTGTATTAGTCGCCATCGTTTTTCCTCTCTTTCTTTTCATCATCTCTGTCCCATGTGATTGGCAAGAACGCCAACCAACTAATTACCACCACTATAACAGTATATATAATAATTTCTAACATTATATTTAAGCCTTTAATTCTCTCGTGCAGAGAAAAGATAGTGGATCTTTTTCCTCCAACTTACTTTTAAAAACAAGTAATTGTTTTTTAAGTGTTGGTGTTATTTTAAGACCGTCTATATCATAAGTTCTGTTATCAGATGTAATGTGATCAATAACAAAAGGAATGAATTCGTCTCCGAACTCATATCTCTTTCTGTCTTCATTCCAGTAGTCATTTAATTCTGCACCACTATAGCCACACCACATATCAAAAGATTTGAGTAAATACTCAATTTCTTCGAATAGCTTGTCTTCATCGTATGCTTTATCAAAAAGATAATTCCATACGACTTCATGTACGTCTTCTCTAGTCATTGTTTGCTCCTTTTTGTTTTAATGAAAAAGTAGCCCCTAAGGGCTACCATGGGTCAAGTACTATAATTACCATTATAGAACCTCCTTTATTGAAACGAAGAAAGACCTGAGGACCTTCGTGGGGCTAGTTTTTTCACCCACAACTTTCGGTAGGTCAGATGAAC
>CEVB01021052.1_pt1 | contig 18448 bp, 24 predicted proteins | sample 531381 | NCBI WGS metagenome assembly CEVB01 (sample SAMEA2622763, study PRJEB7988) | marine metagenome | biome: marine biome (ENVO:00000447); feature: surface water layer (ENVO:00002042); material: "saline water (ENVO:00002010), including plankton (ENVO:xxxxxxxx)" | depth 5 m | reverse complement strand
ACTTCCAGTGTCGTTTAGTGAAAATCCAGTGAGTCGAAATTTAACATGAATATTATCATCACCCAACCCAAAGTTAAATCCGTTTGGACTATCGTATATTCCATTACCTTCAAAAACAAGTCCATTTATATTTGATAAACCAGTTGCGGTGATACCATTTAAAAATGTAGCTGTCTTTCCGACATGGAGATTACCCCCAGCAGAAATCCCAGTTTCGCCAATAACCTCAAGCGTGGTTGCGGGTGTATTCGTTCCGATTCCAACTTTGCCTGTGTCAAGTATTGTCATTTTCATATCATCATCAACAGCAAACTGTAAATCATTGTGTGCATGTTTGGTGCTTAAAAATGCAGCATTACTTAATGAATTCGTGAATATCTGTCCAGCATTACCAACGATGCCTAAAGTGAAATTACCTTCATCACCATCTTGTCCCATTGATATAATTGGATTATCATCTTCACCAGAGTTGTCTGTATCTGCGATTAGATTGAGCACTACATCGCCCGCACTGATTGCTGTTATTGTCCCACTCGATGTTATACCAGAGGATGCAGAAAGACCCGTTACATTCATCGTCAGGTCATCGTCAATCTCTGAGAAAAGAACGTGTCCTGTCTTACCATTGAAAGATAAAACACCAGACATATCTACAGTTTCGCCAAGAGTATTGCCACAATATAGAATACCATCAGTTGTGTTTACTGCGGCTTCACCGAATGTCAGACCATCGGGAATAAATCCTGCTGTGGTTCCTCTTTTTAATTTAATAAGTGCCATTATCTAACCGCCTTTAAATTCTTTTTGTTATCTCTCTCTTTAACTGTAATCTTTTCTACTGTAGTAATCATCTTTACCTTTTTAATTGTCTTGTCTTTTATAACAATATGGTTTGAATTTGATACAGTTAATCTTGGTTCAACGTGATGAATTATGACTTTATTTGCAGTCGATGAAAAAGTAAGAGTAGGTTCTAGTGGATTATGAACTACAACTCTATTCATCGAGTAACCTCCGATTTAATCTTAAATTCACCCTCAACCAGTCTTGTCACAGTTGTTCCTTCTACAAGTTCTAAGTCATATCGATGTTCACCTGATAGAGCATTTGCCATTGATGTTGCATCAATGGCAATATAAATTCCACCAGTTGTTCCAACTGTGCCAGTCGTGCCTGCATTTAGAGTGATACCACCCGTCCCAGCAATTCCTGCACTTTGACCACCAGTTGAGCCTGGGGTATAAAATCCCGTTGAACCTCCACCTGTAATCGAAGACGAAGCAGTCGTTCCAATTAAATCTAAGATAACATTTGAACTGGCAGCCGAAGGACGAACTTGCATTCTAGAATTATATGATGCTAGATCGATAGCAGTGCCACCCGATGTTTGGTATTCCAAATAAAGAGTGAAAGATGTTCCCTGTTCGGCATTGATATTGTAACTGGCTGCGGGCATGTTTATATTCCTCCACCTTATTTATCGTTTTTGTTTCTTCCTCTTTTTGAAACGGTCGGGTCTTTTGGACGTAGCACTCTGAGCAACTGCCATTTCTGCTTGTCTGGATTCTCTCATAGCACGCATTTTTTCTTTGTGTTGCTTGTTTGCTGCTTCATACTGTTCCAGATTATTACGAAGCCTTTCCTTGTATCCGTCTGGAAGTTGCATACTCAAAAGTTTACGAGTGATTCTACATCCCTCTTCAAACTCATGAACATAAAATGCCGTTGCGGAAAGTTCATCTAAAATCATGAAATCATAGACATCCTTGTTTACAAACAGGATATCCCACTCTGGGAAAGGTATTCTTTCCGCCATCTTGGAATAAAGATATGCAAGTCTTGGTTGTTCTTTCATTCGCATGTAACGAGAAAGTTCGTGTAGAGGCTCTGCACGAATGGGACGGAAGTTCCATGCATTTGTCATTGCCATAACAACCTCTTCCATTGGTTTATCCAACATCATCTTACACAGTCCGATGCGATAGAAAGAAAAGTAAATTTCCTCTTCCCATCCACCCATCTGAGTTCTCTTTTGATATGCTGGAATTGCCTTATCAAACTGATGAGAATCAAAGTAACTTTGTGCTAGATAGAATTGGTGTCTGGTATTGTTGGGTTCATCCTCAAGTGCTTTCTCCAACATGATAGCATCTTTTGTGTACTTTTCAATCGCAGTCTGTCCAACATTTCTTGCACCAAGAGTTCGGGCTTCAACACTCCAGTTACCAAAAAGTTTTTGGAGTTGTGGTGGTCGGTTTTCTTTTAGTCTTGGGAATTCATGAAGGATACCTTCATAACACCAAGTTCCATCATTCTTGAAAACTTGAATTCTCCACCATTCAAGATTTCCTCTTGCAAGTTTAACTTCGTATCCTTCCTTGTCCATAGTTGCAGGCCACTTTAGGTCACCAACAACACGGTCATCAGCATCAATCATGAAGATATAATCTGACTTACCATTACATGCATCAAGTGCTAGTGTTCGGTTGTGACTAAAGTTTTCCCACTCATGTTCGTGGAGTTCGCCGGGAATTCCCTTTTCTTCAAAGAAGTCTTTAATAATTTCTTTGGTATTGTCGGAGGAACCTGTATCACAGATACACCAGTAGTCGATGTGTGGTGCTACAGACTCTAGACATTCGTGGATGATATGGGATTCATCCTTCACAATCATTGATAAACATACTGTACTCATAGTATTTCCTTTATTGTTATTATAATGTATTCCACCACTCTAATGTTTTATTTAGGCCTTCCCAGACATCACAAACGGGAGAATAGTTTAATTCGGTTTTTGCTTTCAAAATATATGCTTGGGTGTGTTTTACATCACCAACACGAGATTCTCTTTTGTCTAGTTTTATTGAATTGTCGGGACTATCAAATCTTTCATATAAAAAATCTAAAATGTCATTTAGTGAAGTTCTATCTTGGTTTGCTATGTTATATACATCTCCTTTGAATTTTTTATCAGATGTAACGGCTAAATCAATACCCCGAACTACGTTATCGACATAAGAAAAATCTCTACTTTGTGTTCCATCACCCTCTATTAAAAGTGGTTCTCCTTTTTTCAGTTGGTCGCACCACTTAGCCATGACTGTAGCGTAAGCACTATCAACATGCTGATAGGGGCCAAACACATTGAAAAATCTTAAACATACCGTATCCATTTCATAAAGATTTGAGAACATTCTACAAAATTCTTCACCTGTTTTCTTTTGTAATGCATATGGTGATTGCGGATTTAGTGGGTGTGTTTCTTTTGTTGGTAATGTTGCATCTCCATACACAGAGGAAGAAGAAGCAAATACAAATCTGGTGTCGGGACATTTTCTCATTTCATCAAGAAGACGAACCATGTAGTAAATATTTTCATATGTGGTGGGTGCTGGATTTTCAACCGAGAAAGCAACATGGGGAACTGCCGCTAAATGCACGACAGCATCTTTGTTGTAAACTACACTACGACGAACATTGTGAAAACACCCTTCCACAATATTAAACTCACGCAAATCTTTGCACAACTCTTTCAGTCGTTGAACATTCGTGGAATTTCTATCGACAACAGTAATTTCGTGGTCTGTGTTTTCTAAATAATGTTTTGTTAGATTGGAACCAATGAAACCGGCACCACCAGTAATTAAAATTCTCATGAATATACCTCACTCATACGTTGTATTGTTTCTTCTGAGTTCATTTTAAATCCTATCTATAACTGTTTATAGAATCTACGATATGATTCCTTTCTTTGGTTGTCAACCACCAACCAACAGGAATATTTATCATGTGTTTTGTAAATTCATCCACACCTGGCAGCGAGCCTTTATCAAAATCTTTAAACACAGAATAGGTGTCATTTCTAACATGAACAGAATCACAGGCAATATCATGTTTGTTTAGATGTGCCTTAAATTCTTCGGGGTTGTCCACCAACAAAGAATATATCCATGAAGATGTTTCTGCCCATTCTGGTCTGTCTAATACTCTAACTTTTCCATTAGAAATATTTTCATCATAGAACTTACAATTGTCTTTGTGTGCCTGAACAATGCCATCGATGTACTTCATCTGCTCTAATCCGATGACAGCGTTTATGTTGTTCATGTGAAACTTATATCCACATTCTGGAATGTCTTGTTCCCACTTCGGGCCTTGATACTTTCTGTCAAGACCAAACCATCGCAACTTCTTTCCTCGTTCGTATTGAGATTCCTCTTTACAATACAAAGCACCACCGTCAACTGTTGTCAGGTGTTTAATTGCCTGAAAAGAAAAACAACCATAGTCACCTATAGTTCCTACAGGTTTACCTTTGTACTTCGCACCGATAGCATGAGCGGCATCTTCAATCACTGGAATGTGTTCATTATAACACGCAGGATATCCATCAACACCAACGGTTCTTTCAAATCCCATTAGTGAATCTACATCAAACGGTTGTCCTCCCCAGTGAACTGCAACAATTGCTTTTGTTTTGTTTGTAATTTTATTTGCAACATCTTTAGGACAAATGTTTCCTGTATTTGAATCGATATCTGCCCAAACAATCTTAGCACCTCTATGAATTATAGGTTCGTTAGTTGCCATGCATGTCATTGGAGATGATATCACTTCATCCCCTGGCTGAACATCTGCTAAATGATATGCAAGAGACAACGAAGAAGTTCCGCTATTGGTGAGCAGTGTTGTTTGGGAATCTACAAACTTTTGAAATTGAAATTCAAATCTATCCGAGTACTCCCCCTCTGTGATAAATCCGCTTTCAAATACCTTTTCAATTTTCTCACCAATACCCTTGGGATGATGAACTTTAAATAATGGTATCATAATGTCTCCAACCACTCTGGATGTTCCAGAGTCCATTCTATAGTTTCACGCAACGAGTCTTCAAAGTTTACAGGTAGTTCCCAACCCATAGATTTCATCTTCTCTCCACTTAAACTATATCGGAGGTCATGGCCGGGACGAGTGCTATGGAAATCTACCATCTCATACTTAAGTGGTTTGTCCATAACCTCTGCGATGAATTGTGCAATTTCTAAATTGTCCACTTCCTTCTCACCGACCACATTATACTTTTCCCCAATTTCACCTTTCTTGAGAAGAAACAAAACTGCGGCCGCAATGTTTCGAGCATGAATATAGAAACGACTTCCTGCTCTTTTCTTATCTGGATAAGAGTGAATCATTACTGTTTCGTCATTCAGAATCTTTTTGATTACGAGTGGAATGTATTTTTCCACATGTTGTCGTTGACCAAAAGCATTCATCACATTGATGTTCATCAGAGGAATCTTATATGTGTTTTCATAAGCAACACATATCTGTTCTGCTGCAGACTTACTAGCAGAATATGGATTTGTTGGTTTGTGTCTGTCCCATTCACCATAAGCAACATCATCTGGTGCTGAACCATACACCTCATCGGTGCTGAAGTAGAAAAACATTTCAAGGTTTGGTAGAGTTTTGGCATACTCTAACATTTCTACCGTGCCACCAATGTTGTTTCTGAAGAACTCTCTCGGTTCACTTATACTATTGTCAACATGAGACTCGGCCGCCATATGAACAATGACATCCACATCTCCAATTTCCTTTCTAAGTCCCTCGGTTATGGGTAATGTAATGTCTGTTGAAAATACCTTTACTCTAGAATTGTCCAGAGCATCAAATGACCGAAGACGTTCGTATCCCATGCTTGCATAAGATAATTTATCTAGAATTACAATATCCCAGTTTGTTTTTCTGAGAATGTGTTCTACAACATGATGGCCAATGAATCCACATCCGCCGGTAATTAAAACAGTTTTATTTTTCATCATTATCTTTCTTTCTACTATAAGCGGTGTTTAAACGATGGACAATATTCGAATCGTTTATTCCCCAGATATCATATCCATAAAAATTCAATCTTGTTGGAAATCCAACTTCATGTTCTTCAACACGACACTGAACATTCTCAAAATCTAAAGTGCTATCCATCGGTAATGGAACATCTTCACCATTTTTAATGTGTCCCGGCAACACCCCTAGTTTATTTTTTATCTCTAAAAGTTTTTTGTTCTTGAATAAATACAAACCACCATCTGTCCATTTGCTCTGGGCCCCAAATTTCTTGTCTTTTTCGGGACAAGTTTTATATCCATCTAGGCCTCCAAGGTGATTGTGATTGACATGACCAACATATGCCAAATTCATAATTTCAGATTTTTCTTCTAAAACAGTAATTGCATTATTCATTGCGTGTTTATCATTCATCATAACATCATCTTCGCAAGAAACAAGATACCCATCTTCAAGTAATTCTGGATTTGTATCTAAGTACATAGAAAGAAGTCCCGACATACCTCCCCAATTTTTATAATCTTCTGTATTAATTTCTACAAAAGACACATCAAACTCATTTAAAGATAGTGCAAATTCTTTATGACTATCCAGATTTCCCTTTGTTCTTTCATATGCACCATGAGAACACACACAATATGTCAAATGTTTTTTCATAATTTATTCTCTAAAAAATTAATTTCTTTCTCTGATAAGTTGATGGGAGAATTGTCATACTCCCTCTCATATATTTTTGGTTTAGAAGAAAAGCATTTGTCTACTTCTTCTTCTGATAAACACGACAGTAATTTTAAACAAGAACAAACAAAATTGGGAGCGATAGAACACTGTCTCAAGTAAAGATTGTGAATAGTATCGTCCTGAATGATAGGATATGTTATCTTACTAATAATTGGCCCGTAGTCATACTCCGAACCCATCTTATGAAAGGTCATACCTTGTTCATATTCGTTATTATTTAATGTATGTCTTAAGATATCAAGACCACCGTATTCTGGTAAAAGACCTGTGTGTAAATTAAATACATTTCTAGGTTCCTTTATCCACCTGTCATACTGCAAACAAAGTGCTATATCGTAGTCTATGTTTAAATCAACTACAGGTAGGTCAATCTTGCCGGGCACAGGTGTTCTTTTATTTTGAATATATCCAACAAGATTATACTCAGACTGTTGTAGTTTTTCTACCACCAGTTGAGTTAAATAAGTCGAACCCAAAATAAGTATCTTATTAAATTTCATAACATATCATTAATTTGTTAATATTGTTCCGTCCACTCGAACTCTTTTGACTCGACAAGACATCAAGTTGCCATCTTCGATGGGATATTCACCAACACTGTTTAGGTAAATTTTCATACCAACCTCTGGATGTAGATTAACACCCGACCCTCTTCCGTCCTGATATTGATTGGAAGAATATTTAACTTCACCTTTCGTTAAATAATCAATCCACCCTCCAAACTTTTTTGTACTAGTGACACAACCCGATACCAATCTGTTCATGTAACCTTGATTATGTGACTGGTTGGATATGTACAACTTTTTACTTTCAATATTTTTTGGGTCATCTATATTGTTTTGTATTTCTTGTCCAATGTCCAAAGTATAACACACATCGTAACTGTTGTCAATAATCATTGACAGATTTTTTCTAGAAACTAAACACTTGAAGAGGTTTGATTTTGCATCTGGAGCAAAATAATCTGGCATAGTGTAACGACTCATATCTGATTTCAGAGACTCATCATATTCATCACTTGATAATATGTTCAGATGTTCTGGTTTTAATAACTCAACACTATTGTCATATTCTTTGTCATAAGTCTCAACAAAAATATCAACAGAGTGGCCCAGTGATTTTAAATGATTTACCACATATTTTTCATGGGATTCTCTAACAAAGTCATACTTAAATCCTCGTATACATCCCCAATAACATAGTGCAATTTTCATATCAAAAATCCTTAATAACTACTAACATTTTTTCCAATATTCGCCCAATACCATTTTAGTGTTTGCAGATAATGTTTCTTTATCTGTATCATGAAACATATCTTCAAGAGTAACACGGAAATCCATGCTTAATCTAGTTTCGTCAGAATCATTTGTTTCGTTTCCGTGTTCTAGATTTGCACCATCAAAGAAGAGAATTTGACCGTAGTTTAGAATGTATGGTTTGAAATCTTTCTTTTCTCTCTTACTTTCAATAATAATTGTGTTAGACTTGTTGGTGTCAGTAAATGGTAACCAGAAATTTCTTTCATATGACGCATGATTGAAATCAGAATCACGGTGATATGGCACTGCTCTGTTGCCTGGTAAATTGCAACGAAAAGTAGGCTTCACCTGAAAGATAATAGACTGTTCAAACAAAGGTCTTACGAATTCTGCTACAAATTTATGAAAGGTGGGAATGAGTTTCTCTTCAAACTGAGAATAGAACTTCCTATGGTGGTCGGTATCTTGGTCGTTGTATTGGTCAGCAAACGCAATTTCACTCTCAATCGTTTTATGAAATTTTTCAAGGTCTTTGTGTTCAAGAATGTCCTGAATAATCTCTCTAAACGGATACCTCTTTGTATCATATTCTAAAATTTTAATATCGTCAATTGTTAACATGTTTTTCTCCTTCTAACCAAACAACTCCATGTTCATTTGAATCCATCAAATCAACACCGTTGTAATCAAAATGTTTAACCCTATGGTTAACCCAGTTTCCAAAATAAGGTCTGTCATTGCCAACCAAACCAGCAATAGCAGACATACCACAACCAATATCTATAAAAATAGAATTGGAATACTTTTTAAATCGATGGGCCAGAGCCAACTTAGAAATGCCTATTCCATACAAATAAACATCAATATTATCGTCCAACTCATTTGATATCTTCGACTCTATCTCTTCTATTCTGTTACATGCAAATCTTTCTGGAACAGTAATAATAGAGTCAAAACCATCTGTGCCAATATAATCTCTATATTCTTTATGTTTGAATAATTCTTTTATAACTTTTGCTTTACCCTCTCCGCATATTAAACCTATTTTACCATAATCAAATATACTTCTGTTTGCTACAATAGCGTAAATATATTCCATAGGAAAGTCAAAGGGTCTATCTGGAAAGAGTGTCTTATAGATTTCCATTTCGTGGGGATATAATTGAGTGGAAACATAATCACAACCATACACCCCATCCCAAAATGGTTTCAAATCCATTTCTTTTGGATGAACATTGGTGTGCCTATTTGAAATATTACCAACCGAGTGACCTCTCAGGAACCAAAACTCCCCATCAAAAAGTCGAAGATAAACTTTTGAATTCTGTTCTTTAATATTTTTCTTCAGAGTCTCTTGAAACTCAACGAACTTTTCTTGAAAATTAGGATACAGTTCGGGGTCACTATAAACTTCGTGGTCATGTGGATGTGTACAGATGCACCCTTCTAGTTTGTATTGATTTAAAAATGTCATATCGTTTCTCCTACATAACAAACATATTGACACGGAGCGCCAGGGTCATCAAAAAGTTCATATGATGTCGTTTTAACTCCTAGTTTCTCATACATCTTTCTATAGTCGATACAAAGTCTGTTTAGTTCAGATTGTTGTCTTCCCATCGCAACCGTGTTTATTTTATCATTTAGATTTTCTACATGTACAATGTACTTAGAGGATACTCTTACAAATTCCTTTAGTGCTTCAGGAATCATAAGAAAAGGAATATGCATGGTTACTGTACATGTATAAAGAAGTTCTACACTGTTGTCCTCTAGAGGCAAATCTTGTGCTATACCTTCAACAATATTGGCACCGACTTCAATCTGTGGTAAGATAATACTAGATGATTTTGAAAAGTTTTCTTTCATCTGTTCTCGGTGAGTAGGAGAGCCCTCAATGCAAGTAAGTTCAATATCAGAACCCAAAAGATTGTAGCAATACTTACTCACCATTCCACAACCCGCACCAACTTCACAAACACTTTTAGGTTGTTTGTCTTTAAGAACATCCATTAATTTTTTGTGATTGGGGTGTATGTTTGGATACTCATAAATTGCATGAGTCCATTCATTTAAATTTGAAACTTCGCCATAAACTTTATTCCAATCGTCCATACCATCCATGTAAATATCAAGTTCATTCTCCAATAAAGAATCCTCAACATTATCAAAATTTATACCTTGCAAATTACAAGATAATAATTCTTTATATTCTTTCATGCTCATTTTTAATTTAGTCTTAAACATCAATCACAACTCCTATTGCTTTATCATGCCAAGAAATATCCGCTTCATAAATGTCATCGTATTCTGTTTTAGAAATATCCAAAAATGATTTCAAAAGACTTTCGATGTTTATATAATAGTCACACATTTCTTGTAGGTTTACACATTCTATAAAAGATATTAATCTTTCTGTCTCTATAAAGTATGTTCCAGTCCATACAGAATTTTCATTTCTGTTATTTGGACTACCAACTCTGAATAAATTTCTTGGGTTATCCAAGAACGAATTAAAAAACTTTCCACTCTTCAAAACCGTTCTTGGTTCGTGATGAACATACCAATCATAGTTTTTTATTCTTTCCTTTTGGTGCAGTAACATTTCTATGTTCCCTGCACCCGTATTAATTTTTCCATATTGGTTTGGATTTGTATCAAAAATTTTGTCAGCAGATTTTGGAATGTTTGAAAGAATAGTCTCTGGTAATTCTTTTTCTTCGTTGATTGTATTATCAAAGTAATAACAATCAGATACAGACATAAAGTTATCAATATGTGACAATGATGACAATCCAGAAACAAACCACTCTTCTCTTTCTTTTAACTTATCAACATTGTCTGTTGTTTTATATGATGCCTGCAATCCCATTAAAATTTTCATAATACCACCTTTGATAGTGAAGGGCAGTATGTTCTATCTTCCCTTTTCACCACATCACTTTTCAACAACTCATATTTAATGTCATTGTTTTTTAGTGTTGGTATAATTGTTTTCTTAAAATATCTAATCATCCAATCACAATTATCTCGTTCAACAGAACCACCCTCAAATAAAACTACAGGTTTGCCGATGACTCTGTTAAAAAAATCCAACAAAATTTCACCAGTGTTTGAAATATCAATATGAATAAATTCGGCAGGAATTTGCAAGTCCAACCAATCGTCCACTGACATCTTTTGTGTTGTAATTATATTCATCAAACCCAACGCATCCATGTTAGATTCAAACTGTTTCTGAGAAACGCTGGTATATTCGTATAATTCAAACAAATCTACCGCAACTACCCTTGCTCCGATTTCTTTACATGCCATAGCGAGATATGCAGTAGAAAACCCATGAAGGACACCGATATCATAAACCACTTCGGGTTGGTGTTTTAATACCTGTTCATATAACACAATACCAAAATCGTGTGTATATGATGAGGGTAAATTAATATTTTTAAGTTTTGTTTTCATCACAAAGTTCCAATAACGAAAGATATTTACTCGCAGCCTTTACAAGTGTAAAGTTCTCAAGTATGTATTCTCTTGGTCTGAAAGAATGGACATAGTTCAAGAACATATCAAAACAAGCAAAACCATCTGAAGTTTTTATACCACAACGTCCATCTCCATATGGAGCAGATGTTGCGGGAAATGAAACTCCTGTCCTGTCATCCCATACAGTTTTATCTAAAGTATAGATAGGAACATCCATAGAAAGAATTTCTAGGTGTGCTATTCCCTGACTTTCAGTTGAAGTCAGAGCGACACAAAACTTAGACGCTTGCGTTAATTCAATGAAATGTTCCTCGGTATAATTTCCATATGTAATTTCTTGATACGATAGATTCTTCTTTTTTAGAATGTCGATGAGTTCTTGTTTTTGTTCTTCTGAACCGTTCTTAAAGTAAATCATACAATCATTAGTTTTTGACAAAGACCAATCTATGCCTGGTTTAAATTTGTCCGTATCGATTCCCGAAGCCCAAATATCAATAGTGTGTTTTGAATCCAGATAGTTCTCGTAAGCGTCTTTTACCCACTGTGATGGGACAACTAATCTTCTTGGTGTTTCCCAGAAAGAAGATGCAATGTCACAAGGTAAAACAAATAGATTCGGGCCCAACAAAAAGTTAGGTTGAAAGTTTCCTGCTAGTTCACGAACGGGTTGTAAACACCCTGTGTATTTTGCCGGTGTGTTAATTTTAACATCGACACCCACCATCTCTAGTCCCTTAACAAGATTCATAGCAACCTTGCCTGGGCCATTGGTCGATGAAGTATTGTCAAAATATAGTCCTACCTCACTTAACATAAACTGCATCTCCCCATGTATCACCTGCCCAATTAACAACTGCTCTTTTTAGTCCGTAGTTAGAGAGAAAATCATCTATCTCTTCTATCATTGGACATCCTTCATATACTTCATCCCGATTTACTTCGGTATAAACACAGTCAATAGAGTTTAAAGTATTTTCAGCACCACGCAAAACTTCTAACTCATATCCCTGAACATCCATGTTTATCATGTTGTATTGTTTTGCATCAATATTTTCTTTTTCAAACAGAGAGTCTAGAGTTGTCATCTCAACTTCAATCTTCTCTTTGAACTTGATGTGTGGATACTGTTGTATGTGTTTCTTTGGTGTCAGAATAGAACTAGACATTCCTTTATACAACTCAGCGTCTTGTCCTTCAAAATCTGAGATATTCATTTCAACCATTTTAATTTCGGAACCAAGTGCTGTTTGGAACATTAAAACGGTATCATCATTTATACTTTGTTTCATTTCTTGAAAATGTCGGGGAACAGGTTCAATCATTACAAAATTGTTAACACCATAGGCCTTGAGTGGATGATACTCTTGACCATAGTGTGCTCCAATTTGAATTACACCTTTAACATTGATTTCAAAATATTCTAGCAATTGTGGTATTGGTAACAACATTATACTTTTCTCCAATCTTGTGGGAACAAATCTTTTGGGTCTTTTGACGGGTCTGTAAACCACTTCGATGGATACATTACAATCTTATCCTCGTTATTGTTTAACCATGCTGCCCACCAAGCGAATGTACTATTGGGGATTATATCATGTTTACAACAACTCATCAAGTGCAAATAGTCAATATACTTGTGTCCTGCATAGGACTTATCAACCACAAAGAATTTTTCATCTGTAAAGTTTTCTTTACACCACTCTATGTCATCTGAAAAAACGTAAAACTTTGGGTTGTCTACCATCTCAGACATTTTATCAACACATTCAAGGAAGTAATCCATATCCAAATCTTCAAACAAACTATCGACCAGATAGTCTGCTCTTCGAACATTAATCATCACCGAATTACACGAAAGTATTTCTTCTTGGAGTTCCTTTGTTTTGGGTTCAACTATGTCTGGAAATGTAAATTCTTCACGAATTGAATCTGAAACATTTTCAAAATACTTATAGGTCTGCCAGTGTCCCACCAAAAGGTAATCATTTTCATTTGATAGTTTTACATCCACCAATTCCTGACAAAAATGAAAGTATGGTTCTTGTACAGGAATTACACTTGCTGGCCCATTTTCTCTGGTAACTATTTTTTCTTTTAGGTTAGGAAAAAGATTGAGTTCATAATCTCTAAAAACATTTACAAAGCCGGGTGTTCTGTTTTCCAGAAAAGAGGTATCCAATAACATTTCATTGTTGTTCTTTTCTTCTAGTCCTCTGCCAAGTGCATATTGAAACATTTGGTTTCCGAGGCCGCCCATCAATCTAACAACTATCACGATACCATCTCCTTAACAATCTCTCTAATATCTTTTGTTATGTCCCAATCAGGATAGTCTTGTTTAAACTTACTTAAGTCACTGATGTACCAAATATGGTCACCAATTCTGTTTTCATCGGATAAGGTATAATTGTCCCAGTCGGTTCCCATTTCTTCATTAATCATATCAATTGCTTCCATCATGGATACAGCATTTTCTCTTCCTCCACCAATGTTATACACAGCAGCAGGTTTTGGATTTTGGTGATAGTGCCAGAAAGCATTAACTAAATCTGAGGAGTGGATATTGTCTCTGACTTGTTTTCCTTTATAACCAAAAATGGTGTAGTGTTTATTTTCTTTCATGCACTTTACAAGATATGACATAAATCCATGCAACTCTGCTCCTGCATGTCCTCCACCCGTCAAACATCCTCCACGAAAGCACACGGTGTTCATATTGTGATATCTACCATACTCTTGAACCATAACATCTGCTGCAACTTTAGATGCACCAAAAACAGAATGTTTACATCCATCGATTGACATGTCTTCTCTTACAGAGTATAGTCCTTCATTATCACCGTATGCTTCATATCGGGTTTCCAATTCTTTGATTGTAAAATCACAGTCATCATAGATTCCGTTTGGTCTGTCACCATAAACTTTGTTGGTTGATGTGAAGATAAAAGTAGCGTCCTTACAATAGTCCTTTGTCAACTCCAAAAGATTTAATGTAGCGGTTGCGTTAATATTAAAATCTGTAAATGGTTCTTTGGCTGCCCAGTCGTGGGATGGTTGTGCTGCGGTATGAATTACACACTTTATACTTGAGCCATATTGTTCAAAGATTTCCTTCAGTGAATTAAAATCTCTGATATCTGTATTGTGGTGTTGATATCCTTCGATGTTTTCTTCTAAAAACTTTCTGTTTGATGATGTGCTTGCACCCTCTCCAAAAAAGTAAGACCTCATGTCGTTATCAATGCCAATAATTTCATATCCTTTTTTGTGAAAGAACAGGCAAGACTCAACGCCAATCAATCCACAAGAACCAGTAACTACAACATATTCTTTCATGCCTTTTCCTTTTTTCCAATTGATACTTTTGTCCAAGGAATGTTCCTTGGGTCATTTTGATAAAACCAAGTTTCACCTAAAGGTAAAACAACATTAAAATCTTTTTGTATTTCTGCTGTAGCAACGTCACAATGCCAGTCCTTGTTACAAACCCAATCCTTCATTGATTCGATACACGCTTTAATATAGTCTTCGTTGATATAAAGCACAGCATGTAGAGATGTCATGTATGAAATCTTTACAAAGTCTGCACCATACTGTTCCATCAACAGCGGGTTTGACATCTTGGACATTAATGACCGTTCTTTGGTAGCACTCCAAACCGTGTAACCGAGATACACAGCATCGACATCTTCAGGAACATCTAGAGCTTTTTCAAATCCATCAGTATATGCAACATCATCTTCAAGAACTAAAAAGGGTTCTCCTGTTGCTAGTCCTGTCTCTAAAGTCTTAATATGACTCATTCCACAACCGTAATAATATGGTTGGGCTTTTACAGCAGAAACTCGTTCGTGATTCTTGATGCCCAATTCACCAAAAAGATTTTCCATTGTTTCTTTTCGGTCGGTTTTTTCGTCCAAGTTTATCCAATAAGTTTTTAAATTCTCTAAATCAAGTTTTGGCATAATCCATCCCAACCTTACCCTGTGCTGTTTCTGTGCTTCCCCAAAACTGGTCAGCATATGGCTTAAAGGGGCCAGTGTATGGATGTAATTTTGTGTAATGATTTGGAATAAAGTAGAAACTAGGATAAACTGCTATCTTGTTATACTTCAACTCATGAATTGTCTGAGTCAGGAAAAGAGGGCCGACAGTTTTCCATGCTGTCATATTTCCTTCCCACAAAGATTGTCCATGCAAGTTGTGAATTTTGTTTACAAGATGCCACATCAACTCATTCTTTGGGGTGCATCCCAAGTAACCTGCAGCAATCAGTTGCCCTCGAATGTATTCGTTTTCATAACAACTAAAACTATCATTCTCTAAAAGATAATCATCCAAAGGTCTTAAACAAACACAATCTGCATCCAAGAAAAACCCACCAAACTTCTGGAGGATTTCATACCGTGCAATGTCACACTTACCATTCCATTCTGGCATGGCGTCGTATTGTGCTTGATTATGAAGACCTTTTGGAAAATGTTCTTTGAGTGTTTCTTCATTCCAGAACATATACTCCCAGTCTGGGTGAGAGTCTTTCCATGTATTCATAAGTTCCATTGGTGCAGGTTTTGGGCCCACCCACAATTGGTGTATAATCTTTGGTATCATAATATAAAGTTCACTTTCCTAAATCATTTTTTGTTTCCAATGTGATACTTTGGAACCAACTCCCAATCATCTTTATCCTTATAGGAGATAATTTTAATTTGGTTCAATGGAGCAATTGGTTCTTGGCAGGATTCGTGGTCTACAATTTCTAATAGTTCCCACTCTTCTAAAAGACCAACAATTGCATTTCTTCTTGCCACATCATTGTCTGTTATGTCTGTTGGTAATCCATCTAACGCAAACAACTCCTTAAAGTGGACAATGTAATACTTGCCCCGTTTATGGAGGATGTGACATGATTGATAAAGTTTGTTTTCTTTGCGTGAGGATACGCCAATGCGTGTTAGTGTTTCTCTCACTTTCAAAAAATCTTCATCATTTGATAATTCTATTTCTACTAAGTCATCGACTGAAATTGTACTCATAATCTTTTCTCTCATTCATGACAACAGTTCTACACTTCCTACCATTATGTAGGGTTTTCTGTAGTTGACCACAGTTGTCGGAGAGATTCGATATCTGATTGTGACATTAACGATTTATACTCTCTTGCTCTTCGGTTGTTCACATTGTAATGTTCTTTAATCAGTTCTATATCTGAATCGTTTTCTACTTTAAACCACTTACTGAATCTTCTTCTAGACCTCGTTGAGTTCAGAAGATAATCATATTGAATCTTATTTTCAAGATGACTATGCATATTCATTTCATTTGATTGCATTATCGTATCAGGGAAATAAGATAGACACCGATTGACAACAAACGGAGTGTACAGTCTTTCCGCTTCAGGACAACTATCAAGAATGTTCTTCTTAGTTGAGTTAATTGAATTGAGAAAGTCTGTAAGTTTCATCTGATAATATCAATCGCATCCATCTTGTTCGCATCCCAAATTTCCATTTCGGTACGCAGTCTACCATCTGCAACCAAGTTGTTATATCTATTGGTTGCTTTATTCTTCCACCAAGTGACCAAATTGTCAAGAGAATAACGATCATAATTATCCTTTTTAATCAACTTGTCATCTTTACCAAGGATATAATCAACAGTATTTGCAAAACCAAAATCGGTGGTGTATGCTCTCTTCTTTGTTGTCAGTCCTTGGGCATGTTTTAAAAATCCTACGAACTCATCATAGTCATCAGTTCTTCCCGATTCCTTCAAACTTGCCTTGGTAATGGATATCATCTTGGTCTGTGTTTTAAGTTTACGACTTGATGCTTCCTTGTGAATCAAAGGATTGCCATCATTCTTCTCTATAAAGAAAGCATTTAGTTCCTTGTATATCTCATCCGACATAGTGAGAAGAAACTTACTTTCAGTATCCCCACGATAACGAATAAATGGTTTGAGTCCATCATACTGACTCGCTGCCTTGATGCTACCATAAAGTGAAGTAGTTTCAAACATACAAATATCACTATCCCACTTTTCGTTCATCTTTTGTCGAACTTCATGACTGCAACAAATCAAAGACAAAAGTTTACCACCAAGATAATTAAAACCAAATGGTTGTGTGGGAACAATAACAAATCCCATAATGATGTGTTTGTTTACTTTGTCGAGGGGAGGAACTTCACCAAATAAAACATTTCTTGGTTTTGAATTGATTGTTGGTGAACCCAATCGAATAAACCCAACATACTTCCCTGTATTCGTTTCTCGTACAGCAATCGGCATACTCTTGCCAGGATTTATATCGTTGGAGTGTGATGAGATGTGTTCGAGATAATTATCCCACTGACCATAAGGAAGGTCTACTAACTCAAAATTCATGTCTTCGGGAGACATAGAAAAATCGGAAAACAAATCATCATCGATTGAAAATAAACTCATCGGAAGTTTGTCAAGTCTCTGCTTCTTTCTTTCACGAAAGTAAGTATCGATTCTATCAAAACTGCCGTAGTATCCGTTCAATCGATTAACGACATAATCTAAATCTTTTCCCTTAAGAATCAACCCAGTCCTCCCACAACCGTGTCCTTACCTATGACTGCAACGGGGATGTGTTGTTCAAGAATAAGATATCCTTGCAGGGTAGGGTATTTCATATTAAATGGAAACACAATTCGGTCACCAACTTCATATTCTAGTGGAATAATTCTTCCTTTGGAGTCTGGTGGAACAGGCCCAATTGATGAAACTGTTCCTGTGCTAAATCCATCCTTAAACTCATACTGTCTTGCATTATTTACAATGATTCCAGCAGATGTGGTGGTTTCATACTCATCAATCTTTACTGCAATCTTTCCGACTGTGGGATATAATTTCATTTTATTTCACACTCCATCATCAACTGCACCAAACATGCAGTAATGTTAATTTCTGGGTCTGCTACAAACGCAGCCTTGTATTGATAATCACCAAGAATCAAAATTGCAAGTGGAATGCTCTTTGGGTCAAGGTGGTCATATAGTGCATCATAAATAGTTCGGAAAATCTTTGTTTGGTCGTTGTCGATGTTGTCAACAACCCACCTACGAACCTCATTGAAGTTCTTG
>CEVB01017143.1_pt1 | contig 18523 bp, 26 predicted proteins | sample 531381 | NCBI WGS metagenome assembly CEVB01 (sample SAMEA2622763, study PRJEB7988) | marine metagenome | biome: marine biome (ENVO:00000447); feature: surface water layer (ENVO:00002042); material: "saline water (ENVO:00002010), including plankton (ENVO:xxxxxxxx)" | depth 5 m | reverse complement strand
GGTCTTGATCTATAGCCTTTTGTTCTACTTGAGTATTGTCTCCGTTAAGCACATTTTCTAGCCATACAGGATTATTGAAGTCTCCACCTATTTCTTTAAGTTTTTTAAATACTTCTTTTTTGTCTTTGATGTTACCTAGTTTATAATCCTCCCATATTCTAGTAACTTGCAGTACACTGTTTTTATTTCTTTTAAATGTGTCGCTATAAAAACCTCGTATACCTTCCCATACTATACTTTGTAATTCTCTTGGTAATATTTTTAGGTCAGTAGCTACCTCTCTATATGCATCAGCTATTAACCCATAGCTACCCTTCACACCAGTGACTAAAGATGATGGTGAGCCTCCTAAACCAAGTAAAGTAATTGGACTACTTCCACTAAGTGGTAATAGATATGCAGATGCAATAGCATGTGTGTCTATGGTAACTGAATTTACATCTTTAGGGTCAGATATGTTATTATAAAAACTTCTAACCTTATGTTGATCACCTAGCTGATCAGATATATTTTCTTTTGATCCGTTTTGTATAATACTTACAGCTTTAGCTATTTCTCCTGTTGATCCCCAAGCTATTTTAGAATCTAATCCTAATTTTGTTTTTACTTTACCAATTACATCTCCTGTAGGTGAATAATTATAATAACTTCTATCGCCTAAATACTCCCAATCAAAAGCTCTGATAAAAAGTCCTACATCTGTACCATCAAGTTGTTGTATCTTTTTTCCTACTAAACTGTTTACTTTCTTTTTTCTTTCTGTAGTTTTTAAATTTTTTAAAAATATTTTATTGCCTTTCGCATCTACAGAATTTAAAATGTAATTAGCCATGTTTTGATCAAAAGCATATCCTTTGTTACCTATTGCTATTTTTAAAACTCTTTCTGCTAAACCTATATTCCTAAACCAATCTTTTTGTGGTGACATGACTGCAATAATACCAGACGCTTGATCTCTTGTAATACCATATTCATCAGAGAATTTTTTAGCTATAGTAGAATGTGAAGAATCATACCATAGTTTGGAAATGTTTCTTATATCTGGATCAATGCTATTGTATATAAATAAAAGATTTGACTTTATATCTAATTTAATTTCATCAAATACTTGTTTAGCTTCATTAATATCTGTAATGTTTTCAGAATACGATCCTTTGACTTGATTATAGTCCTTAATTATATTCGCAAGTTTTAAATATTGTTCATCTGCTTTATTGTTTTTGCCAAGTAAGTTTTCTATTAATTTCATAGAAACCACATCTTTACCTTTTGCGGTGTTTACTGTTTTGCCTTTCTTGTAATCTTTTTCAAGTATATCTATAGAATCATTTATAATCTCTACTTGACTAGCTAGCTGACTTCTTCTAAAATCTCTATTTTGTTTAATTTTTTGTAATACTCTAGATGAAGATGCCTTTTTTGTATCCTTACCTCCAGCTACATTGTAATTATTAGCTGTAGCTTGTTTTACGGCATTTTTATTAACGTACTGATCCCCTACCTTTAAATATTGTTTTGATGCCTGTATGATCTCCTTAACCTCCTTATCTAGCAAGTTTGGTTTCTTTCCTGTAAGTTTTTGTATTGATGTGTTAAAAAGTTTCACTAAACGATTTGTAGTAGCTCTAACTTCAACTTTTTCTGCCTCATTTGCTATGTACTCTTCAGCTATATCTCTTTTGTCTTGAAGAGTCAAAGAAAATCCATTTGGTTTAACCTCATTGAGATAATTCTTTTTAGGATCAAAAATTAATGAGTTGTCCAAAGAATGATGATGATAACTAAATACTATTTGTTGGAGTGTAATGTTTTTTGGGTCAAGTTTTGCAAATACACTATCTAAATTTTGATTCAATTCTTTGTCAGAAAAAATACCTTTGAGTCCTTGATGTCCTATTGTCTCGTGATAGAATTTTTTTTGCACTTTTCCTGCGTCAGTAAACATGTCAGCAAAGAATACGATCTGATCATTATCATGGTCGTAGAAAGCATTTGTGAATTTATCTACGTTAGCCTGTCCATTATCTAATCTGTAATCGTCTAATGACTGATATACGATGGTATTAGGTGAGTTTTTCCATGATCCTTTAATCCTATTGATTATTGTCTCTACTTTTTTTACTTGATTCTTGTTTAAAGGTGAAACTACCCTAGTAAAGTACATACCTTTGTCTCTTTTTTCGTCTACTTGTGGTAATTGTTGAAAAAATTCTCTTGAAAACTTAATTTTTATTTGAGGATCAACCTTTTTAATTACAACTTTAGGTTTTTGAGACACTTTTTTCTTAGTTTTTGTCTCACTTGTGGTCTTTTTAGTTTCTTTCTTTGTTACTTTTTTAGTTTTAACTGTCTCACGTGGCTTACTAACTGTAATTTCTTTGTCAAATAAAGCATAACTTATAACATTAGGTCTTTCAGAAAAAATTGCTCCTTCAAATCCTGCATTTTCCATTTGTGCCATGTAATTACCACCAGTTGCCCAATCATTCAATCCTTCTCTACTAGATTCTCTCATGCTTTTTATAGCATTATCATAGTCTCTTAAAGCAGATTCTTTAGAATCATATTCAACCTCTAGTTGTTCATTGTTTTTTATAAACCCTTCTTTTAATTTTTCTACGTGTTTTGGGTTTCTTAAATCAAAAAGTTTTGATATTTTGTTTTTAGTCAATGTTAATTCTGTTATTGTACCATCACCCGATGTACCCATATAAATACTAGCATATTCTTTTTGTGGCGTAACAAAAATTGCTTCTTCACTACCTCTTTTTATTGTATTTCCTGTAATCTTAGTAGGTGATCCATGATAAACCTTTTCTCCTTTGACTTTAGGAGCTTTTTCTTTCTTTTGTCTTGCTTGTATGGTCTTTTCTACTAGCCTATCATACTCAGCCTTAAATATATCTGCCTGCTCCTTGCCTTGATTTGTTTCTATAGCTTTCAAAACATCATCTGCGGCTGGACTAAAGACTTTTTCTTTTGCCTGTATCTCTTTTGCTTTAGCTTTTATTTTTTTAATCTGATTATCATTAATCTTAGGCTTAGCAACAATGATAAAATTGTTTTTAGCCAAAGGATCATTCTTATCAGTTCTGTCCTCAATTTCAAAGGTTTGATTACCATACTCTTCATTAAGTAAGTCAGCATACTTTTGAGCTGTCTTTTGTGTTTTGTATACCTCTGATAATTCTCTTGATCCTGTTTCTTTATTTAGTGATTTAACTTTGAATGTTTTCTTACCTATTTCAAATTTTTCAGCTACAGCGTCTTTTGGTTTGATTTCTGGAATTATGTTTCCATCCTCATTAAATTGAATTTGATCTAAAGAAATAGTTGCGCCAGTGGTTTCTGTGTTTTCTTGTATTGATCCATCCGTATCAGTATTCAATTCTGTATACTGAGCTATATCTAACGTCTCTACATCACCATCTTTGTCTTGTATTCTTACCTCATTAGCAGATGAACCTACCACCTTCCACTCTTTATCAGCTATATTAAACTTTTGTCCTATAACGGGTCTTGAAGAAGATTCTACTATCTCTATATTTTTTTTCTTTTGTTGTTCTATTAGACTTGTAGCTTCATCAACATTCACGGATTTTATTTCATTGTTCTCTATCTGATCTGTTCTAAATACTTCTACATTAGCAGTTCCTCCTTCAGAATATTCACTTAGCTTAAAACCAAACAATATGTTACTATCTGCATCTCCTCTTCCTGTTATTACTATATCATCCCCATTTATGTTTGCTATGTTTATTACAGGATTTGTTTCTTCACCTTTTTTCTGTTGCGAGTTTACAAATTTTCCTAAGTCTATAAGTTTTACTTTTTGCTGTTCTAACTCAAAATTGTTATTGTAGATAAAGGCTTCATCTTGTAGGTTTATATCATCTTGTTTACTTTTCAATATAGCATTAAACTGATCGTTAGATAGATTTACTATCTGACCTTTTATCTCTGTATCTTTGACTTTTGGTGTAACGTCTCCATAAGCATCCATCAAAGTAAATTCTTTAGACCCATCGTCTTTTTCTTTAATATTTACTATTTCTTGAAATTTATCATCATGCTCAGTAAAAAATAAGTTTTGTTGATTCTCTCTTCTTTGCTTATTCATGTTATTTTGAGCGCCATATGATACACGCCCTAAGCCTGTACCCATAAGCAATCCTCCTAAAAATGCTTTACCAGATTCTTGTGCTATGTTGTCAAATGCAGTCTTGTCTTCAGTAATCAAATAATCACCAAATGATTGACCTACTTCAGTAACAACTTCTCCAGCTCCTTCTAATGATCCAAGACCTAAAAGTTTAGTAGCTAATTTTTTATTAGCATTATTTTTTTTAGCAAAGTTTATAAATGATTTATTTGCACTTTCTATAAATTCATCAGATAATTCTGGATGAAACGATCTTTTCATTATCTTATCTCCAGCACCTCGTACTGCTAGATTTCTAAATGTTTTAGGTATAAACTTAACAAAAGGAATTGTCTCACCAATAAATTCAAAAGCACCATATGTAGCTCCAATAATTTTTCTTTCATTGACAGACGCTTGACCGTATCTTAAATTTATGTCAGCTTTTGTATTGAATGGGTCTTCACCTTTAGATAATTTGTATGTATCATATTCTTTCATTCCTTGACCAAATGAAGAAACTGCTAATCCTCCAAAACCTAGACTAGCTACGGCACCTCCTATGTATGGATTTTTAGTAACAAATGCTGTTCCTACTCCTGCTAATGATGTTAAAGCAGAAGGTACTAATTGTCCAAGAAACTGTCCTAAACCTTTTACTGATAAAAAATCTTCTGCTGGTGGTGGAGCATCTTGTAAGGATTTTTCAAACTCCTTCAATAGTTCTAATTTATCAAATGAACTTAAATCACCATCTAAAGTTTGAAGGTAATTCCATCCTCCTTCTATACCTTTATAACCCTGCTCTACTCCTTCTAAAAAATATTTAGTTGGATACCATGTAGACTCACCAGATTTATAAGTAGGCAAATTCATATCTACCCTATCTATAGGTCTTGAAAAATCAAAATTTAAATTAGTTGTATCTGGTAGATCAGATGTTTGTTCTGATAAAGAAGGCTGATCTGTAACATTAAATCCTAGATCAATAGAGAATTTATTTTTTTTACCATTAGCCATTTAGTTACTGATTTAATGATTGTATCTGTCTTATGTTTTTATTAAGATTAAAAAGCAATTCCTGTCTCTTCGTCTCTAATTCATCATCACTAAATCCAAACTTTTCTTGTATCTTAAATAAATTTTGTGGGTTTTCTAAATACGTTATAGCATTCTGAAGATTTGTAACATTAAGAGTTCCACCAGCTCCCATTCCTTTTCCAAATAGACTTTCTGTAAAATCAGCATCTAATTTGCCATATATATTATTTAATTCATCACTTACAGATTTTTGCAATGAATCTGATGGATTTGTTTGTTCTACAGATTCACTAGTTGTTACTTGATTAGTTACTTGATTATCTCCTCTTAGCCTTGTAAACAATATTTGTTCTAATTCAGCCAACTCATTGTATGAATCTATATACCTTTTTGCATCTCTACCTTCCTGTGTATCTGGGTTATTTCTAAATTCTGTTATAGCATCTCCATACGTTAATCCACTATATGTGTCTACTAATGCATCTCTACCTTCTTTAACAGCATCAAAACCAGTTTTAAGTTCTTGTGTGTTGTTTCTTTTTATAATCTGTTCAATCTCTATTTGTTTCAAAAGTAACGCATCTGCACTAGCTTTTCTTTCTTCATCTAAATTAATATAGAATTGATTGAATGCTCTATCATTTTGTAGTTGTTGTTCTAGGAATTTTTCATAATCTAAATTAAGTCTCTTAGCATTATCTTTATTTGCTTGTATTTTTAGTTCTAAGTTTTTTTGTTCTAATGCAAATCTTCTATCTCTATCCTTTTGATTTAATTCAGTTGTTATATTAAATTGTCTTGCTTGTTCATCTAGTCTCTCTTGATTAGCTCTTTGTGTAGCTTCAAACTTTTCTCTATCAAAATCCATTCTAGCTTTTTCTGATGCTTTTCTGGATTCGTCTTGTATCTTAGCTAAAGCTACTCTACTTTCTTTATCTCTATAGTCTGCAAGTTCTTTGTAGTAGTCATCATACACTCCTTTGATTGCAGAAATACCTCTATCTTTTGGATTGGTTAATGCTGAAGTAGGCATACCTCCTGTAGCTAACATAATTGACCCAGCTCCAACCTTAGCTATATCACCAAATGCATTGATTAAATCTTGAGTTTTAGCTCTTTTAAGTCTTTCTTGATCTATAGTAGGCTTATCACCTAATACTGCATCAAATGGGTCTGTTTGTTGCATCTGTGCTAACTGACCGAACATTGTAGCTTGATTGTTCATTTGTTGCTGTTCCATAGATATCGGTGATGGTGGTATCTTTGGTTGTGTTGCTAATGAAACAGGCTGTGGTGTAGCTTGATTTACTTGATTCGTTACAGGAACAGTAGCATCTCCTAAAGGTGATCCCATAGGTGGATCAGATTGTTCTTGCTGTATACTAATATCATTCTGTATTTCCTCTAAAGTTTTATTTTTAGCTGTACCAGAAAGTATTTTTGCTAACTGTTGATCTTTTGCGTTTTCTATATTTCCAAATAATGCCATTTGCTAAATTATTTCATTTTTATCCATAACCAGGGAATGTAGTAGATATAGTAGGGTTACTCATTCCGTAGCCTGTCTGTGCAAGTTTCACTGCTGAATCTACACCTGTTGCTATAAGTTCTGATGTGGCTCTGTCTTGATCTGCTAAAGCTAAACGAGCTTGATCTGCCGTCTGTTGTGCCATTCCTAGTCCTAATCTAAATCCAGATTCTTGTACTCCAATCAAGTTATTAAGTATGTTTCCGTAGCCTCTCAATGCATTTTGTCTTGATGACTCACCTAAACTAAAGAGTGATTGTAGTCTTTTTTGTTCTGAGTCTGCTATTTGTTGAGTACCACTCAAGTAAGCCTCATCTGAAAGACCTAATAAATCTGATTGTTCTGCTAATCTTTCTTGAGCCTGTTCTGATTGACCTTCTATAATATCTACTAATCCTTGACCCTGTACTGTTTGAGAAAAAGGTGTCATTGCCTGCTGTCTAAATAATTGACCTAGCGTTTCTAACTCTGATAATGGTTGACCTACTGCTGATAAAAACTTTCTCTGTGTAGCCTGTGAAGTGCCTAACATGTCATCCTGTATTCTTGCACTATATTCAGCTATTTTTCTTTGTCTACGCTTTAATCCCATCTGAATTTTTTTTACAAAAAAAAAGCTATAAGACATAGCCCTATAGCTTCCAAACCACTTATTGACTTTTTACTATTTTTTGATAGTTTTTTGTCATAATCTAGGTTTTTCCTAGATCATTACAAATATATATTTTTTTTAATTATAAAAAACCTTATTTAATGAATAATTAAGCAATAAATTTTAAAAAATCTCTACTTTATTGTTTGATATTGTTTGATATCATTTGTATAATTCAATATTTTGTTATAAATTACATTTAATTAATTTTTAACTTAACAATTTTACAATGAACAATTCAACTAATAAATTAGATCACAAAGCCTACACAGATGGTATGGCTGATATTATCGCTTATTCTGTACATAGATTTAGCGAAACTGAAATAAAGCAAGCATTTATGTTTGATGATGGTACTGCTAAGTATTTAATTAAAAAACTTAGGAGTTTGATGTCAATGGAGAAAGTAGACAACGCAGGAGATGTGTTTATACCTTGGTATTTAAATCTTGATGAGTTTAACAGAAAAACTTTTTTAGATTATATGTATGGATTGGTAGCTGGTACTTGGAGAACAAAGGCAGAACAAAAAGAAGAGTTATACAGATTAAAGTATAAGTGTCCTCATTGGGTAGATATAAATATTAAATGGACGACTGTAAGGGTCTTTGATAAAGAGCAAGACGCACAAGAGTTTAGAGATGTTGTTAAGTCTTACGCTAAGGATCAGAAGAAAGATCGTAAAGTAACTATTGCTTACGACAAATATGACAAAAACTTTTACGTCTACTATTAAGCTAGAATGGTTGCAAGGGAGGATCGTTTCCTCCCCTAGCTTCGCAATTTTGCACAACTTAATTTATAACTATGAAAAATTACGAATTATTTAGAGATGCCTTCAGAGTATTAAAAAGGCATTTATGTAAAAAAGGTCACTATGACAATATTACAATGTATTTATTTTCTCTTGATAAATTATCTGAGAAAGATGCTAGATCAATAATAGGTCTAGAAAATTGGTCTAATGACAATCCTAATGAAGTAGATGTTACAACTACTTTACTACATGATGTAGCTGGTTTGTTTAATGACGATGAGTGGTTTGTACCTAGGTGTAGTCCATACGAGAAGTTTTATAGAGAGGAGGTTAGCAATGGGTAACATTAAACAATTTATCAAAGATGACGGAGGTAGATACAGATATTTTCCTCTGACAACAAAGAGACACAAAGTAGGTGATTGTGTTATTAGAGCGATAAGTATCGCTAGTGGTCTAGACTACAAGAAGGTTATGAAAGATCTTTTTGATAGAGCTTTAGATCAAGGTGATTTTCCAAATAGCCGTGAGGTATATAGACCTTATCTAGAAGAGTTAGGGTTTGTTAAACAAAAACCTCAATACTATGTAGAACATCAAGATGCAAGAGATGAAAATGGAATAACAATCCATGATGATAATGACATGCCTTTAACAAAAAAGGTTAAGAGAAAGAAAAGGCTAAAAGATGTTGATGTTGACTACAATAAGTCTTATGTGTTTTTAACAAGAAAGCATGTGACTGCTGTTGTCAATGGTGAGCATAGAGATACATGGAATTGTGGTTTATGGTGTGCTAACACATACTTTGTCAAATAAAAAGGTAGTATGGAACTTGGAGGGGATCGTTACCCCTCCTACCTTCAATGCAATTTTGCAGATTTTTTTAACTTAATAAAATGAATAAACAATTTGAAACTATTGAAGAGATGTTAGACATGAAGAACATGTTCGTCTCTTCTAGTGAACATGCTTTAAGCATGTCTAATAAAGGTGTACATTCCATATTGGTTTTACACACCACCACTAATCCTGCTAGATTTATTTATAACAATAATCTACAGGGTAGTGAATTTGAAATAGATGAAAGCGACATTGATGGTTGCTATAGAATAAACTTTTTCTCTTGGAATTCTGATGAAAAGTTTTTGGAAGATAAGACTGTAAAGGAGGTGTACTATGAGTAAGTTTAAAATTGAAGAAGGTCGTTACTTTAGCACTAATGATTTTGTTGGTAGTAATGATTTAGAAAAACTTGCTGATCAATTGTTCGGTAAAGGCTGGGAGGCTGGTGACGATGTTGATCAAATGCAAGAGCTGTGTGACTCTGTTAGCAAAAATAAATATAGAGTTAAATACATAGAGGGTTTACGTTCTGATTGCGATTTAGAGGTAGAGGAGGTTGAACCTCAATATATTGATAATAGTACATGGATACGAGTAATTTCTGACTTAGCTACTGATGTAGTGGAGGCTAGATATGGTGAGCATACTTATGAAACTGTTGCTGGTGAGTCAAGGTTTACGGAAGAGGCTCAAGATGATTACAATGATCTCTATGATAGATACGAATCTGTGTTTAGAGTTTCTTTTAACATAGCTAGTGAAATTGACGATCCTGCTACTAAATATTTTTCTGAAAGAAAGGAGGTTAGCAATGAATGTTGATCAAGCAAAAAAGGTTTTAAAAGACCATGGCTATTACGTGGATAGATTATTTCACGAAGATGATGTTAAAGACTTAGGGTTTAAGTTTAGTGGTTATAAATCTTACAACGTACTAGATAAAGTTTTTAACAACTCTGGTGTTGATGAGATTGTATGGGATACTATTAGAATCGTAGCTAGAGAGGAGGGTAAAAGTGAGTAACGTATCTGTGTATAGAGTTGGTGAAGACTACTTGAATGAGAAAGTAGTCTTGACCTTCACTAAAAAAAGAAAGGATAAGAAAGGTGTGTCACATGAATTTAAATTTATTGTGACTGTTGATAAGGATGATAAGTCTTATCTAATATGTGAGGTAGATGGTAAAGAGTCTAATGGATCATTATGCCTTAGTCATGACTGGTCTAAGGAAAGATTGCTAGAGAGCTTTAGGTCTTTGTTAGGACAAAGAGTAGAGGAAGAAATAGAAAGTTACATGCGTGGCTTTAATATGCCCTACCCTCACAAAAGAGTGTTTAAATATTTATGCCTACATTTCAGAACATATCATGAAGATGTAGAGATTGTTAAATCTGAAAAACATTTTGATGAGTTGTTTAAATTTTACTACACAAATAAAAAACTTTATGAAGATGTTTTCATTGAAGAGGTTAAAGTTGATTAATTAAAAATTAATATCCATATTTGGATATTCATTTTATAGTTTGGTTAAGTTAATTGGGGGAGATTTTGTCTCCCCTTTCTTTTTGTATAAATTCTAGGGTCTTATACCATTGCCTGGTCTGAGATAATTCGTTAGAACGCATCTGTGCGATCCGTTTTTTACTGAAAACAAAAAAACCCCTCCAAAGAGGGGCTAAAATAAAAATTAATGAAAAATATTATTTACTTTTTTTATCGTCTCCGTTTACTATAGAAATAAAAGTATTCATTTGTGTGAAATGATTATCGTGGGTTTTTTCTTCAACGCCATTCTCTCTGTTTATTTCATTTGAGGTAGATTGAAATACTGAATTCAAATAAGGCAAATGATTTGGCTCATCACATTTATCTACAATGTCATTCATTTTATCTATAGCTTTTTCTCGTACTTGTTTTAGTTTCATGATACTGCCTCCAACTATATGTTTAACAATAGCATTATTTTTTTCGCTATCCTCCTGCAAAGACTTATCCTTGACCCATCTGGATAGTGCATGATGCGACACGCCTAAATCTTTTGAGGCTTTGTATACTCCTTGCATATTAGCCAGAGCTACTGCATTTTTTTTATCCTCTAAACTGTACGATTTTCTACCCATATTTTAAAATGGTAAATCCTCCACCGTATCACCAGATACAGATTTGGTTACGCCTCCTTGTTTATCTATGTTCCAAGCCTGTAGTGTATTGAAGTAAGAAACCTCTTTAGTCTTAGGATTAGTCCATGCTCTACCTTTAAGGTTTACTGATACATCTACAATGTCACCTTTACCAATGTAGTCAAGATGTCCACACTTATCTTGTATTACTTCTAATTTTAAGACCTCTGGATACTCAGAGTTTTCTAAAGTTTTTACAACAAACTCTCTTTTACAAAACTTGTCTGTGACTTGCTTTGTAGGAAATACTTCTATCACCTCACCATTAATTTTTACGTTCATGATAATTATTTAATTTTTCAGTTAAAATTTTTTGTAAAGTTATTATATCATTTTTATACATGTACATAGCTTTTTTTTTCATTGTCACTACTGTGCTGTGATCTCTATTACCTAGTCTCTTTCCTATGTCCTTCATACTCATGGGAGTATGCATGTGTAACAAGTAATACGCTAACGATCTAGCTGTAGCATAATTCTGTTTTTTACTTCTAGATTCTAACTCATCTACAGTTATGTCGTAGTAAGATGATACAATATCTTTAATTATATTTACTTTATTCATTGAATTCTTTTTTCATTTTCTCTCTAGCATACGTGTAAGTCTCTTCCAGAACATTTCCTTTGACAGCGTTTTGTAACTGAGCTAAGTAATTATGTATATCTGGAGGCTTACAATTAAATTTTTCAGACAAAAATTGTCCACTAAAATTATAGTCTCTATATAAAATACCAATAAATATAGTCTTTAATTTTGTATCAGAACCTTTTGGGTTGATTAGATCACTTTTAGTTTTTCTACATTCATCGCAGTAAAACTGAAACATCTCATCAAATAATTGATTTTGTTTTATTAAATTCATACTCTTTTACTTAGTGACAATCTTAATAGTTCAATCGTTGTTTTGTTTTTCTTATAAAAATGTTCTTCACTAGGAATCAGCTTTGTTCCTGCATAAATTTTAAAAGCTATACTTTTACACCTCTGATTTGTTGCATTATATTGAGCTTTGTAATTATTATAGTCACTCTCATCTCTTCTTTTTTTAGGAGGATTCTCTTTCTGCCATTCTTTGTAAGCACCATAATCAACCTTGTTTTCCTCATATTCTTTTCTGGAATCTATTATAGAATCTATTATGTAAGATCTTTCTGTCTCTTCATATTTGATTAAATAATCTCTAATCTCTCCGTATTTAAGTCTCTCATAAAACTTTTGATACTTGAGCTTATCCAACAAATAAACTATTTCTTCTAATTTAAAATACCAAAATTCTTTCATAAGTTCATCTACAGCAGACTGCATCTGATTTTGATTTAATGTTTTATTTGCTTCCACATAATCTATAGTATCTTTTAAAACAGCTAGTAGAAAAATCCTGGTTTTTGCTTTTTCGTATCTAGCTACAGTAGATAGCTGAGTACCCTTGTCTATTAAATCTTCTTTGGTCATGTCTCTGACCATAGAAAATCCTTTTTCCAACTGATTGCCTTTAAGGTTTATTAACCCATTGCTCAACTTCTTTAATGTTGATGCCTGTTTTACTACTTGTTGCATAATTTTTATTATTGTTATTTAACGGAAATATACCAGACCATTGATTTGCAATAGACTGATTTAATATCTGTATTGCTACAGACTCATCATTCTCACTAATACTTATAAGATTTGATAGCTGTCTTTTCATTGATGCCTCAGACTTATATTTAAATTTGTGAGCATCCCACTTCATCTGGAGAAAAGTATTCCAAGTCTCCAAAAAAATTTTACTCGCAAAAGGTAATTCTACTTCTATTTGCTTTTTCTTTTTTCTTTTTTCTATCTTCTTACTTCTATCTTCAATAGAAGAGCTTTTGATTGGGATATTTTTGGGTTTTGATTGGGTTTTAGATTTTATTGGTCTACCACCTTTTAAACCGTTTATTCTTTGTTTTTCTCTAAATGAATCCATTTTTAATTTAGCTTGATATAATCTATTATTTCTAACAAATTCGCCAAGATCATCAAATTTTTCTTTTACCAATGGAGGAACATCCTCCCACTCTCTTTGAATTACTAACCCAAGCCTTTCTTTTGGGATACTTCCTTTTGACCATTGAAGTGAAAGTAATGTGATATATAAACCTCTTTCCTCCATGGTGAGATGTAGTGTTCCTGTCAAGAAATCTTGAGCATAAAATTGAAATGCTGGAGCTTTAGTCTCTGACATAATTTAATTCTTTTAAAACATTATTTTGTTTGTTTAACCTTGACCTTCTATTTTTTCCAGCTAGCGTTGGGTAATCTTCCTGTACTTTTCTGCTGGCTCTAGTAATGCTTTGAACATTACTTAGTTTATTATCTTTAAAAATAATACGCATCATATCTGAAACCACATCTTTATCGTAACCTCTAGCAACTAACTCATCTATCCAGATGGAACCTATCAAAAGACTATTTGAATCCCTACAGTTAGGGTAATCTTCTAACTTTCTTTTTACCCTGTTATATACATCATTAATTTTTACTCTTCGCATATTTTTTAAGCCTTCTATATCTAAACCTAACTCTTTCTTTCCATAAAGCCTCTTGAGTTTTCTTTATGTCTTTATCTACTCTGTCTAATAACTCTAGAGCATATTCTGTGTTATCTCTATCATTATATAATAATAGTGTACTCACAGCATCAATCACATATTTTTTTATATTCATCAGCTTATAATTAGATAAACAGAATCGCATTAGATTTATCATCCCTATCATCATAATATTCTTTATGTAAATAGAAATGTCCATTCGGACAATAACCTAAAGGAGTATAATACTCATCACACCCCTTCGCTTGGCATTTATCTTTTTTGAACATTCTTAAACTTCTTAACACTTTCATTTATTGCTTGTTTATAAACCTCTGGTATATCATATTCTGATAACCGATCCTTTAAAATTTTTGTGTAACCATTATTAGATATGTAATCTATAATGTTTAAGTGAACCTCATCCGTATAATCTTTCAAAGGAGTTTGATCTACAGGAACAGATAACTCTTCAGAGTCAGAGTCTTTTACATCATCTAAAGAAAACAATCCACTCAAAGCATATTTTTTACTATAACTTTGAGCTGAACCAGACAACTGACTACTATCCATACCTTTTTTGTTTACAGGAATCTCAGCACACGCTGATACTTCGTAGTGTTTTTCGGTGTCTATACACGTCACTCTGGCTGTTGATCTTACAAATACTCTAGAATTCATAACATCACCATGAGAAATGATTTTGTTGTCTGTTGTCAATAAAAGCCTATGTTTTATACAAACAGGCTTTGCACTCTCAAGTATGTCTTCGCATGATCTATAATGAAATTTAGCGAATCCATTCCATTGATTTTTAGGTACTTTAAGTACACTCTGCACTTGAAGTAACTTATCATATACATTTTTATTTACCATTTTATTATACTTAATTGTTAATTTCTTGCAAGTTTTTAATTCTTTCAAGAATTTCTTTTTCCTCTTCTAGTCTTTGAGAAACTATTTTACACAGATCCAAGATTGACTTTCTGTACTTAGATATAGACCCTTCACCAATTTTACCATTTAAAAGTTGAGCTTTCAAGAATCTAAGATAATTTACACTGGAGTCTTTAAATTCTTCTAAACAAACACTTTTAAAATCATTAAAAGACCAATGCCTTTTGTTTTTGATTAAAAAATCTATTAATACTTTATTATTTTTGTGATATTCCATAGCTGTATTATATTCAGATACAAAACTGTACATAATTATATAAATATGCAAGTATTATTTAGTTTTTGTTTGTTAATGTTTGTAAAACACAACTATTTACCCCATATTTTTTTGTCTACTATTCTACAGATAATAGCATAAACAGATAAGTCTAACCAAGAATCAGATAAAGGTTCATTTTGTGTTTTCTTTTGAGATAATATTATATTTTTAATCCTTTGCATTTTATCGTTCATTCTCATCCAGAGACCAACTAAAGCAAAGTTTTTATCATCATTATTATCAAGATCACCTCCTAGAGTTATGTTTTGTGAACCATAATCAAGTTGTTTTTTACAGAATGTTTCTAGCATATCCTCTAGTATCTTTTCAAATTCAGCTACAGTTTTTGGATTTTTTTTTCTACATTCTTCTATAGCACTCATATCTTTTTGTTTTTTCTTAAATAATCAAATATTACACCATGAAGTTTACCAAATAAATCAGACCACTCTTCGTTATTTGAATGTTCACACTCTCTCTTGTATGAATCCATCAAAGTTTTTAACATGTTATACTGATTCTCTGTCATATCCTCCTGTTAGTGTTTCATATTTTATTGGGTCTTCGTCTTTAATTTTTTTATACAGATCGTCTTTTTTTTGTCTGGCTAGTTCTAACTCTTCTTGAGTAGAATCAATACCTATATTTGCATTTATTACTGCACACTGCCAGAGCAAATGATCTATTTTTTTCTTACACTCTTTAGATGTGTGATATCTTCCAAACAGTTTTCTGGTTTCTGATTGTGTTAATTCTTCTTTTGTCATTCTACAAATATTTGATATTTAGTTGTTGTAATACCTTTTTCACAGTCAAGAACTTTAAGTGCTTGACATGGAGGCTCATATGGTAGACCCAAATTGTAAGCATATGCATTGTATCCTATTATAGACCCATTAATTAAAGTTTTTGGCGTTGGCTCTAAGAAAGTATGCCAATGACCTAGCATATTGAAATCTGCTGGCTCTGTTTTGTCCATAATTTGTATTTTTTTATTCAACGGTATAGATATACCACCAATACCACCACCATATCTTATATTATCTCCATGAAAATTTCTTATAGTAAACTTTTTGTTACCTGTTTTAGTTTTTAGCTCCATGTTATAATAACTAACTAAACTTTTTGGTACATGTATCTCAAATAAATCATTGTCTTTGAGTAAAATCTGTATTTCTTTAAACATCATCCATTCGTATGAATTTTTATATCCTGTAGATTGTCTTCTCATTTTTGTTGTCCTACCATGATTACCATAGTTACAAACAACAATAATTTTTTTAAAATCCCCATAATCCTCTAAATGCCTAAGACCACCTAATATTAGTTCTTTTGCTAAAATAGTAGCCTCAGTCGGTGATAAATAATTATCTTCAACCAGCTCCTCATGAATATATCCTGTAATAAAGTCACCACACAGATTTATAAAGACAGTATCTACCGTACACCAATGTCTTATATTTTTTATTATGTGTATAATATTTTTCCAACATCTTTCTACTCTTTTCTTAGCTATGTCTGGGTTATATTCATTTAAACCATTTACAGTAGAGGGATCAACTTTCTCTTCTATGTGCCAATCACTCAACAGTATTAAAGGTATTACTGGATTTTTTTGTTTTATCTCTTCATAACTGTAATAAAATGATTCACCTGAATCTTTTATGTTTACCAGAGTTTCAAATCTCCTCTCTGCCTGCTCAAGACTTTTAAGGGTATGGTTGTGTAGCCTTCTAAGTTCTCTTAATTTATTTTTTAATTTAAAAACTTTTCTGTCGTATTGTTCTTGTTGTGGAAGAGGCATATCTACCTCTTTGTCTTCATTTTCTACCTCAAATTCATTTATTATTTCTAATAAAATTTTTCTTAGTGTAGCATTTACTATGGAATACTCTTCTTCACTATACTCACATAACTTCAAAACTTTTATTCTAAGTTTTGACATGGTTAGCTTGCATTGCCCTTTATTATCAAAGTATCCCTGGATGCTTTTTTTGATTTCTCTCTTACCAGGAATTTTCATGTCTACTCTACTTTATCAAAATCAGTATATGTAATAAATACTTTATCTTGTTTATCTAATGCTGTGGTTATATATCTGTATAGCTTTTTGTAGGCATGAGTTGATCTTGAAAGACTACCAGATGATGCTGTGTTTGTGTTTTGACTAGAGCCAACCAACAAACAACCATGAGTATCATCTTTTACGTCTTCATCTGCATAATTTCCTATATGTATTAAAATGTACTTAAAATTTGGAACATTTGTCACATGTAACATGCCCTTATGTTCCGTACCAAACTTATTAATGTATCTTTGATTATATCCACCTTCAGTTCTATATTTTATTTCATATTTTCCTGTAGGTATTCTGGTTGCCCCATAAACCTTTTGTTCTTTATCATAACCCCTGTATTCATCTTCTAGAGTATAACATAAAAATTTTCTTTCTCCATTAGAAATATCAAACAAAAGACCCAATGTGTCTGTTCTCCCACTACTAAACCTTAATACCTCTAAATTCATCATAAGGACACAATCAAGGATACACTTAATATTATTACGTAAAATGTCTGTAATGCACTTTTTCTATATGCTGGAGTAAGCATTTCTACATTACAATTTTTATCAAACAAACATCTGTAATAATTATTAAAGACGTTTTTCATAAAAAATATTGTAGTAGCAATAACAAAAATAAATTTTTGTAAAGACTCAATTATCACATCAAATATGGAGTCGTAGTATACAAAAGAAAATATTAATGTTACTGCTATAATTACAATGTATATAACATTATTCTGAAAAAAACTTGCAATATTTTTAATCATCTATAAAATCAGACAGCCTTTCAAAAACTTCAATAGGCACATTGAGTTCTCCAAATTCAGATATAGATATTTTTTCTGATAAAACGTCTACATCCTCCTCTACTTGCAATAAGTCTGTAAATTCTTTTAAGAATAATTTTTGTGCCTTCTCGTCTTTAGGATCAATAGAAACATTTCCACTTTTATCCTCTTTGCCATGTTTTTTTATTAACTCATTTTTTTGTTCGTTAACAGTTGTAAGCACATTTCCAATCTTTTGATTAAATCTAGCAACCTTATAAGATAGTTTTGCATTAGCACCACCATTCTTATCTACAGCATTTTTTAATATTAATAATCCTTGTCCGATGCTGTCAATCTCGGCAATTTTCATTTTTTTGCTTTCAAACATATTATTTATTTAATTTTAAAAAAAAACCGATAAATCACAAGACCCATCGGCTATTACAACAAAACAAAACTAATAAAAAAATATATAAATAACTTAATATATATAATTATTTAAATAACAAATCATAAAAATATTTACCTATCAAACTAAAAAAACCTAAGCCTATTGCCCCTCTCCATTTAGAAGTATTTTTTCTAAATAAAGAATTTTGTTTGACCTCAGTCCATAGTCCTTCCTTGGGATCAAACAAATTGTTTTTAATAAATCGCAAATCATTTTTCACATCACTGTGTGCTTTTTCATTGGCTATTTCCATTTTAGAAATAGAGTTTACAATCTGTTGAACCTGATACTCAATTAATTTTAAATTATCTTTCTCAGAC
>CEVB01062860.1_pt1 | contig 18539 bp, 9 predicted proteins | sample 531381 | NCBI WGS metagenome assembly CEVB01 (sample SAMEA2622763, study PRJEB7988) | marine metagenome | biome: marine biome (ENVO:00000447); feature: surface water layer (ENVO:00002042); material: "saline water (ENVO:00002010), including plankton (ENVO:xxxxxxxx)" | depth 5 m | reverse complement strand
CATCGTGAGTATAAACAAATACTCGACTTACAACACCATTATGTCCTCCACCCGCATCAAAGGATACCTGGAGAGTATCATCGGTCTTAAAACTTCCTGAAATTGAAGCTGATATTTCAAATTGCATTGCCATTATTTATTATCTCCTAACATCTATCCTAATCCTGGATTATTCTGTTGTTGTGAATCAGTTCCTTCTCCAAACTGAAATCCTATACAGGTATCTCCATCAGTATCATTTAAACTTGCAGTAACACCACCTAAATTTGAACTTGCATCATAAACAAACCCAGAAGCACTAATATGAAAATCAACTACAGATTCTCTCAACACACTACTTGTTAATTGTAAAGTAGTATTATTAGATAAATTATTAGCCTCAACATCTCCATTTGCAAGTAAATTAGTTGAAGAATTTGGGTCTGATAATGCTTTTATTCCAACAAAAATTCTTTTAACTCCATTTGAATCAAATGCAGATAAAGAACCTGTTACTGACTCTAAAGATACTTTTCCACTACTGACAGACCCTGATGATATTTCTCCATCAGATAATGTCCACCCACCAATAGTACCCCCATCAAATAATACGGAAGAACCACTAATGTCTCCACTAGCCTTTACATTAAAATTAGATGATGATATAAAAAATTCATTACCAGTAGCAGAACCACTCAAGAAAAATTCACTACCAGATATTGCATCCGCACCTATACCAAATCCACCAATTTTACCAAAACTAGCATTTATTCCACCTGTTAAAAATACATTTTCTGCAAATAAACCAAATCCTGCATTAACTGGATTTGTTCCTAATAATTGAGTTTGACTCAATCCACTCAAATCACCTAATCTTGTTTTCAATGCTATATCATATATTGCACTACCAGTTCTTTCTACAATATCCATATATGGAGTCGTAGTATCATTTGGATTTGCATTTAATCTTATAAATCCAGTATTTATCTTACCAGTAGAAACTAGTACTTGACCTTCAGTATATGTTGTAGCAGAACCAGGTGTATCTCCTAATGAACTACTACTATGTCCACTACCTTCAGAACCAGAATAACCCCTCACTACAAATATTTTTCCTTGTAATTCATTATCAGCACTAGCATCTCTAGAACTACTTTCAATTTTAATATATTCAGTATTAAATCCGGTATCAGTTACTTTTTTTAGAGCTAAAATCTCACCACTAGAAAATCCAGTAACATTAGAAACACTCATTGTTGTATCTGATACAGTTACTGATGATGACAACACAGTAGAATTAGCTACATATAATTGACCACCAACTGCATTAACTGATTCTTTTTCAAATGTGGTTGTTGATAATGTTCCTCTAATTGTAGCGTTTTCAAATTCTGCAGTTCCATTACCCTCTGCAGATATTCTCCAACCTTTAACTCCACTTGTAAAATCTGAGGATTCGATTCTCCCATCTTTATGCATAAGTAGATTACCACCACTAATAAATGTATTAGAAATATCAAACCCACCGATTAAACCAGAAGAAGCACTTACTACACCAGCATCAGTTACTTTGAAATTTGATGATGATATTATATGAGTTCCTGTAGGTACTAATTCAAATAATCCAGTTTTTTCTATTTTAGTTGGGGTTATATTCCAACCACCAATCAAACCTTTAGATGAGCTAATAGTACCATCTTTTTTTACATTAAATGGAGCACTTCCACTATTTGCTAAAGAGGACGCTCCTGCGAAAAATCTAGTATCACCTGTACTAGATAATCCAGTAAATGTACCATCAGTTAATTTATGAATACTGTCTTCTCCTATAGTCCAATTAGCTATTAAACCAAGTGATGATGTTAAGACACCTTCAATTACAGCTCCACTTGCAACAAGTATACCATCATTCCTAACACCAAAGTTAGGCCCAAATTTTACGAAAAAATCCTCTCTATTTGTTCCACTTTCTCCATCACCTGTACCTGGAGTGAAATCTATGAAATACTCTTGTGGTTGTGTTGTCATAAATACTGCGGAAGAATTAGCATCTAATGTGATATTACTACCACTTAACTTACCATCCACTATTTGAAAGTTTCCAATATTACCTGCATTAGCAGTAATATCACCTGACATAGTAATATTACCTTCTGGTGTTAGATGGAAATCTGATGCACTAATTTCTATATTATTATTAGCTCCACTTACAAAGTTAACTCCCTCTTTACCAAAAAAGAATGTAGGAGTTTTAACTTCAAATATAGAATCTGCTCCTTTAGCGTGAAACTTCATAGAACCACTATCAGTTCCAGCGTGTAATTCTAATCCAACACCAGTATAATTATCTTGACTATCAGGTAAAACAGAACCACTAAAAAGTAAAAATCCTGGTGCTGATTTTGCTTCAGATGCACTTGTAAATCCTTCATATCCAACTGAACGAATAAATCCGGAGTTAACACCAGCTAATTCAATACCACTTCCAGCTACATTACTGATAAATGTACTACCAACGATTAAATTAGAATTACCATCGATTACTAAGTTACCACCAGAGAAATCAGTCGGTACACTTTGTAGTCTTATAATCTCACTACCTAGTGAAGCTGGTTCACCATTTGGATTATACATCTCAAGAGCGAATGTTAATACATCATCTTCTATTTCTTTATCTATTGGAACATTAAATGTATATTCTGACGGATTAAAACCTGTTTCTTTAGCTACATTTACTTCAATATTAGAGAAATAAAATTCTCCAGCTTCAATATACATCACTAATTTTGCATCACCAGTTTTATCAGCTACAAAATTATTTTCAAAGTAAAGTGGAGATTGAGGCACCCATAGTTGATGTGAAGAATCTATACCAAACTCACTTAAATCAGTAAATGTCTGAGTAATATCATCAGACATTTTATATCCAAAAACTCTTTTACCCGAATATTGTCCTCTCAGTGCTCCAGGAGTTATAGAATCTGGAAATATATCAGTATCTATATTTGAATAAATTGATAATTGATGATTGTCATCAAAAGAAGAACCACTCATATAAATATGAGCTTTAGCTTTTGAAGCAGATGTTGATGAAACATAGTCATCTGAAAATTCTGTTTCTAAATCTTTTTTAGCATGCATATTAAATTTAATCACATACTCTTGTCCCTCTACAAAGGACATAGTTGTTGTAGATTCAACTTTGTAAAAATCACCCATTCCTTGAATAGAACCACTAATTTTTAAAGATTTATATGAAATAGATTCATCAAAACTTAAAGTTGGTTGAGTAGATTCTAACCCACTTGCATAAATTTGGAATCCAGGAGTCTGTTGTAGTGATGCAGAAAAACCATCATCTATGAATGACTGGTCAACAAAAGTTCCAGCACCAACATCAAACATAATTTGTTGAGTTCCAACTGGTTTTATAAATTTTTTCTCCTCTTCTATCTTACCTTCAGCTAATAACATTTCTTGAGCTTGACTTGAAGGTTTAACAAAAAGTTTTAAAGTATGTACATCACCAGAATAAGTTTTTAAACCTTTAACATTTATTTTAGCATATGATTTTAATGTTTGAGTCTCTTGATATGATGCAGAAATATATTCAATTTGTGCACTACCAGTTCTTGATGTAGCCATATTAGATTTATAACTACCAGTTAATGGATAATATATCGGTGGTGGATTATTATTAGCTTCATCTTCTGAAATAGTAACTATATCAGTTGTCCCATCTTCATTAAATTTTTGAGCTACAACAGTACCATTTGGTAAAGTTTGTGCAGGAATATAAAAAGGATAATTTGCTTGAGATGAACTTTGAAAGTGATAATAAGAACCATCATATGTACTAATATTTGCTAGACCAGTAACTTTAGCCATAATTGGACTAACAATTTCTACTATTTGAAGTTCTAAGTCATTTCTAAGAGAATCAGGAGGGTCTGGTGTAGTACTATAATTTGGGTCACTTGAATTACCATCCCAACCATAAGACATTTTATCTCTTTCAGCTTCTGAAGAGTCGTGAGCAGGAATTGTAATAATACCACCCACATGCTCAGGTTTAAACTCAGTAAAAATAAGATTATCAGATGCAGATGGTGTTGTTACACCGGGTTTTAAACGAGCTTTAGCTATAGCCACACCATCACTAGCACCAAAATCACCTGGAAGTCCAAATACACCAATATCAAGACTAGAACTTATAAATGTAGCATCACCAATTGAACCTGAAATAGTAACATAAGGTGTTATCATTTCTTCTGCGGTAATGGTTGGATACTCATAAAACTTTATAGGTTCTGTGTTCATATGAGTTACACTATCTAAGAAAAATTCTTGTACCCATCTTACATTATAAACACCTTGCCATTGTTCAGGTATAGGTTGAGTATTTCCATTTTCATCGAGATATTCTGTTAGTTCAGCAACAATGATGAGTTTACACCTTCCTTGAGCTTCACCACCATAAGATACTATCGATATTGGTTTATATCCAGCTTCAGAATAAGAAGCATCGATTGGTTCAACATACAATGGTTCTCCATTGGCATCTAAAACTTCAACTTTAATAACAGTAGATGTTTTTAAAAATGGCGTACCACCTATTAGAAAAGATGTTTTACCTCTAGAGACAACTTCTGGGAAATCTACAATATCAAAGTATCTAGAATTACTAGTTCCACTAAGAGGGTCTTCGGTAAATACATCTAAAGTATCTAATCGTTGTTTAAATTTTTTGAGTTCTATCAAGAATCGTCTCCAATGCAAAAAAATTAGTCCATATATAAATATCTCGTCTAACGATTTGCATAGCTTTATTATATTTATTTAGTGTGTAGGAGGTGTGTATAAATGAAGAAAAAAAGACAAAACTTTACAATAGATATTGATTTACTAGATTGGTTGCGTAAATATGCTCAGACAGAATCGCGTACGATGTCGAGTCTCGTTAATTCGTTAGTATTAGAGTTAAAAAGGAAGCAAGAAGGAAGCCCAAAAGAAGGAAGCCCAAGAAAAAGAAATATATTAAAAGCTAATTCTTAGCAATAATTAATATTACTATAGTCCCCAACTTTCTTAATCTCTACTAATGTGTCCATTAGGTCTTTCATTGCATCTATATGAGAGATTATCATTAAAAATCTAAACTGACCTTTTAGATAATCGAATAGCATATATAGTGAGTTAAGATTATCTGAATCCAATACTCCGAATCCCTCATCGATTGCTAAGAAATCAGGTCGTGGTAGATTCGATAGTGAGATAAGAGCTACCCGTATTGCAAGAGCAGATATAAACCTTTCCATACCGGAAGAAAGTTCCAAAGGCCATACATTATCTTCGTCATACACTATCTTGGTATTGATGTTCTTACCATCCATCTCAAGTATCATATTGAAGTCTACTATTTGGTCTAAGATACCATTTACCTCTGCCTCTATAGTAGGAAGAACCTTAGTAATCAACTCATAAGGAACACCATCTCGTTTAACGGCATCCATATAATATTCATATGCTTCATAACTATCTTCGAGGTCTTTAATCTCTTGGATGGTCTTGTTTATTTGCTCTATTTTTGTTTTATGGACAGTTACTTGTCCGTGAAGTTTTTTCATCTCTGTGTCGGATTGTGCTACCTTAACATTAATATCATCAAGCTGATTTTGTACTGCTCTTACTTGTTTTTCTATCTGTTTGTTCTCTTCAATCATATCCTCGTTCTCATAGTAACGAACAATCTTCTCATCAATGTTTTGAATTTGTGTCTCAATACTTGATTTCTGCGAAATCAAACTTACTTTTTCATTATTAAGATTTCTTTGAGTATTTTTTAAATTATCTAAGGTTATAGTCAAGTTTTTAAAAGTTACCATATCAGTTTCTATATCACCGAAAGTATCCAATTCAGTTTTATATTTACTTAACTCATCAATGTAATGTTGTGCAGTTTTCTTATCATCTTCTAATTCTGATTTAGTTTTTTGAGCGTCTACAACAAATGGATTCTTAACACAGTAGTCACAATTAGGGTCATATTCGTGTTTAGCTAATTTATTAACCTTATCTAATTTGAACTTGACTTCTTGTTTTAAATTATCTAAAGTAGATTGTGTTGTACTTATGTGACCACAAAGTTTTGAATAATTTTCATACCTTTCATCTATACCATTATATGTTTGGAGTTCCTCTGATACTCCCTTATATTCATCTCTATTATGATTTGTATCATTTTCAATCTGCTCTAATCTATCTTCAACACTATCTAACTGCTCATCAAGTTGCTGATTCTGAGTCTCTAATGAGTCTATATCTTGAACAGAAGAATCAATTGGATTTAACTTTTTAGAAAGTAATAAAATCTCTGAATTTTTAGACTTTTGTTCTTTTAATAAATCTGTTCTAGCTAATTCAAATGTATCATAAGCTTCTCTACACTCTGTATGAGATTTTTCGGCTTCTGATAATTCAAATCCATAATCGTGTCTCTTTAATCTTCTTAATACTGCAGAAACATCGTGTATTTCTTCTTGTGCTAAAGTATATAATTGGTCAAACACATTAATATCCATAAACTGAGCTAGAATTTCTTTTCTCTCTTTTTGTGTCTTGTCAATGAAGACCGTACCATTTGTTTGTAGAGAAAGAGCTGTTAAAATAAAATCACTATAGTCACCAATAATTTTTTTAATATTAAGATTTGTAGTTCTTCTTTGGTCACCATTCATAGAAACCCTATCACCTGCATCATCAGTAATATAAAAGTCAACTAACACTCGCACATGCCCATTAGACTTCCTTGAAGCTTTTCTTTCAATAAAATAATCTTGACCACCCACTTCAAAATTTAACTTACAATTAAAGGTAGTTTGTTTGTTATTCATCACATCTTTAGCGAATATAGTCCTTGAACAAGTATCAAATAAACAGAAAGAAAGTGCATCTAGAAGTGATGATTTACCTGATGCATTAGGAGCGAATAAACCAATAGTACCATTAGTCTTTTCAAAATCAACCACATTCTTTTTACCAAAAGAAAACATATTATCAAACTCAAACTTCTTAAGCTTCCAATTTACATTTCTAGATACCTCTTCTTCAGGTAGTTGAGAGTTTAAATCTGCATTGATAACTTGTATTTTAGCTAAAACGCTATCATCAATCGCGTATTGTCGTCTCAAGTAATCATCTATTAGAGTATATTGATAATCAGTATTACGCACATCACCAACATTTATCTTATTCAATCTATCACCAGTTTTTGATTGAGCTAATGTATCTGTCCTATTTATAGCTATATCTTTAACATTATAAGTCTTATGAATTTTTGCTATAGCTTTTTTAACCATTGATGAATCTGTGTTAGATATTCTTACACGAAGTCTTGCTTTCTTAGGCATATCCTTAACCATAGGAACTACACCGTTGTCAACTTCTAATGTATAATAACCATAATCGTTATCAATTTTTTCAAAAGTAGATGTTCTTGACTCAACATCCCAAGTCAAATATCCGTGTTCTAATGCCTCTCCGTGATTCTGTTGAATCAAAGACCCACAATAAGCTATCCTATGTTCCTTGTCCATAAACTGTCTTTTGTGAATATCACCAAGAAGGGCTAAATCATAACCAGCAAACATTGCAGTTGTATGTTCTGGATTTTTAAGATGAAAACCAAAATCAGTAGAACAGTTATCTATACTTCCGTGAAATAATGCTACTTTAGTATCACCCTCTATATCTTTAGCTTTTGGATACTTTGATATATCGTGCTCATCAAATACTGACATAACAGTAAATGTTACATCTGCCATTTTAAACACTCCAGTATCTCTCCAATAATGTACATTAGGATGATTTAGATTTTTTACAATAGGTTGTAATACATCCAATCTATGTAAGTTATTTAGATTACAATCGTGATTACCTGCTATAACTATTGTTGGTGCTATATCTGCAAGATTTTGTAAAAACTCTGATATTAAATCTACTAATTCTGGTGACATATCTAGTTTAGCGTGAGCTATATCACCACCAACATATATTACACTATCTTTAGAATTTTTTTTAATTCTATCATATACTTTTTGAAAAACTTCTCTGTACTCAGTATGCCGTTTTAAATTACGAATATGAATATCAGATAAGTGGTGTATAGTTTTTATTTTTTTGAATGGTACTTTTACTTCTATCATAGTTCTCCTTAAATGCTAAATAATCTGTACTTCATCATTGTACTGAAGTCCAATTCATTAGTATCTATTAGCTTATTGTGAAATTTTTCGAATCCTATTGATGATGGGTCTTTACCATCTTCTATATCAATCATATAAACATTTCTTCCTTGTTTCATAAAACGCTCACATATCTTTAGAGCGTCATCTAATGCATCATTGTCCAACGATATATAAATATCTTTGACATTATTTTCTATAATTTTTCTCTCAAGTGACTTTGGTATAGTCTTACCAAATAAAGGAATAGCATTTCTCCTTATGGTTATGGCATCAAACACACCCTCAACCAATACAAGTGGTTCATCCCAATTTACAAATAATTCAAATCCAACAACATCCTTACTAACAGGTGGATTTTTATATTTTAATTTAGAATCATATATGTCTCTACCTACAAAATAATTTAAATTACCAACTGAATCATATGATGGTATAATAATTCTACTACTATATGCACCTGTCTCACAGTAACCTACCCCGTACTTTAAAATGTCCTCTTTGGTTATACCTCGTTGTTTTAAATACATTATAGACCTCTTATAATCAGGTGTATTCTGTACTTGATATAATGGTTTAAATTCTTTTGGAAGTGATATTTTTTCTCTAACTTTTTCACCAGAGTATTCTCTTCTCGTAGGAAGCATATCACCTAATAGTTCAAATAATTCTTGAAACTGTTCTCTTGTAGCTTTTAATTTTTTAAATAATTGTTTTAAATTATGACCACCAGTATTACATATCCAACAATGCCATCTAAAGGTATTGAAGTTTATTTGTAATTTCTTTTTATGGTGATTACAGAAAGGACAATGATATGCGTGCTCATTATTTCTGAGCTGAGTACTTCTGTTCAGTAACCGTTCTACAAGTCTAACTATTTGATTATGCTGTTTTGTCACAATATAAATTTACAAAGCAATTACTATATAAGTCAAGAGCTTTTTTCAAATAATGCCATAACCAAGCCGTCATAAGCATCAATATTTCTTTTGTCCCAATTTCCTCGTGTTGTTGTTTTACACCATTTTGAAGTATCATACATCTCTTCTATTTTCATCTTAACATAGTCTTTAGCTTTTATTCCCTTAACTCTAGCCGCTCCAAATACTTGTTTTCTTGCAGTATTTGGATTTATATTATGAACTCTAAAATCAAAATTCTCTAACATAAAACACAGAACAGCATTGAATTTAGCTAATTTAATAATAACTTGCTGAGAAGTAAATCCACCTGCGAATCCAGATAAATTATCCTCAACATTAATATCAAATACCCCATCAATATACGAGCTATTATGGAGAAAGTCAAGAACTTTTTGCACTTTATCTCTTGGTGTTTTTTCTTTTTTGATGTCGATGAATCCCATATCGAGAATCTTCTTATCTTCTGTGAATGCGTATCCTACGCAAGATGTTGATACATCTAATCCTAATATAACCATTTAATCTCCTAAAAATCTAATCTTACCACAAATGTAATTGGTGTTTCTGTTGATGTTTTTATTGGTCTAGCTAACTTACCAACTGCTAACAAAGCATAATTTTGGTCATATAGACCAATCGTTGTAACATATGGTGAAAATAATGAATGAGAAGCTGTACCAATTAATTTGTCATTATTTAAACTCTCTGCAATAATACTTCTATTTATTGTTTTATTAAACTCATCTACTTCAGCAGTACATCTATATTCGTGTTCGTGTATCTTTACTGTAGCATCCCATTCCAAATCAAATCCAGCTGAACCAGTTCCTAAAGCTAAGTTTTTATGTTGCCCCATTGTTTTGACAACAATCTCTCCCTGATTATACCAAACATCACCTACAAATGATTCTTTAGCTCCTCTTGGAAAATCTTTTAATGTATAAATTTGTTCTTCAGATAAATTAGTATCATAGTATCTAACCTCGTCATAACTTCCAGAGAATAAATTATTAGCCGTTTGATTCATATGAATATCAGTTTCTCTTTCAGAGTTAGCACCCAATATCACCATTCTATTTCTTTCTTGTGGATTATTATTACCATTCCAAGCACTGACACCACCAGTGGTTGCATTTTTATTTTCAAACCATTGCTCTCCATTCCAAAGATAGAAACTTTGTTTCTGTTCAGTATAATCGATTGAAAATGCAGCGAAGTGCCAACTTCCTGAAATTAATGCATTAGTATGATTATTAGTAGCACCATTTCCTCTAGTGACTGTTATGTCACATTTACCATTACTGTCGTATGCTCCATTTTCTCTTAATCCAAAATACTCTGATAAATCTCTTGATATAATTCTAGCTTGTGATGATGCATCATTATGACCATCTGGTTTAAACCAAAGAGTCCAAGTCTGTTTATTCTGATTTGTTAAATCTCTATGTTTAGCAAGTCTAACACCACTCATACCCGTTGTTCCACCTATAGAGTTATTAGTCTTTATTGCTAACCCATCAAATACAGAAGAAGTATCATAGTATGTAGTCCAATCAGAACCAGTATGATGTGCGTGATTACCATTTCCTGAATAATCAATATAGGGTTCAGAAGCATCATCAAACTTCCAATATCCTTTCAAACTAGAACTTGGTGGCCAATATGAAGAAGAATCAGTACTTTCCCAAGATGAAGATATTGAACTATTATATAAGTTACCTAGTTTATCATCTAAATAAATCTCACCATTTAATGAACCACTTTTACTTGTAATTTGTACAGTTCCAGGTTTTATTCTTTCACCAAACTTTTCTTGTGGAATACATATATGAGTTATTGAAGCACTTTGATGTGTTGGAAATGGAACATCTTCTGCATTAGTAACAAAATTTTTTTCTAAAACTTCTCTAGTATTATTAGTAATTGTTTGTGCGGGGTCGTATTCAAACTTATAGTGAAGCTTATTAACTAGATGATATACAGTTCTTTTATATATTCCGTTTGTATTTTTTTCTTCGGCTGTATAAAAGTGTCCATCATAATTAACACCTTCAGTCACGATAACTCCACTAGAACTATCTATATTATCTATTGTCGGCGTATACTTTTTGTGTGCTTTAAAAGGCGTAATTGTTATTTCTTTAGGCTGTAATCGCTTAAATATTGACATCTATTTGTCTCCATATATCAATATCCAACTTAGAAATCAAGTTTAACTTTTATTACGGCTTCTCTACTAAATGATTTTAATAATGGTTTAGACAATTTCGCTACAGCTAAAAGTTCTTTAGCATCATTATAAAGACCAACTGTTGTTATATAAGCTTTTGGGTCTGTCTTATACTCGTCATTTACAGGAATACCAGTAGTTTGATTTGCCCAAGTTGGATTATTTGAAAAATTATATTCACTACTATGAATCCTACAAAAATAATGCGTAGATGTTACATCTTCTTCTGAACGAGCTTTAAAGAAAGCTCCACCTTGAATAGCTCCTAAGAATCTTTCCTGATTAACAGTTCCTGTACCAGCATCTGTTTCCCAACCAACTGATGCAGTTATCTGTCCACTAAATACGATTAATCCAACATCTGGATAAACAAATCCATATTTAGTAGTACCATCAACAATACCACCATCTATAGAACCACTAACAATGTTAAATACTCTAGCACCTGAACCAGTTCCTGCAGAAGTTGATTGACCACTATCATCAATATATCTTTGTGCACTTGTTCCGGCAGAACCACTAAGAACTAATTCCCAATTTCCAGGGTCAAGTCTTTCTTTATATAAGGCTCTTGATAAAGCTATTGCATAAAAATCATCTTCATAATTTGATGTACCAACAATTGGGTCAAATGAAAATCTTGTATCACCAGGATTTAATACTGTATTTACATGCTGAGAATATATAGCTTTATAAGGTCTATTATCAGTTATCCCACCTGAACCACTACCAGCGTTGTGACCATATGCTACAGTAAATTGAACAGCTGAATTTTCAGTTCCAGGAGCTAAATTATAAACATCATAATAGTACTGACCTTGTACTGAAGCTGTTTGTGTAGAAGATGTAAAAAATGAAGTTAGTGAGGATGTACTATTAGTCCATAGTGGACTAGTAACTTTCTGCATCACATTTTCTACTAAATCATCTGACATATTAAATTTACTAAAAGCTTTAGATACTGTTGCATCTATTGTAGCTTGAGTAGAAAGTAATGTTTCTAATTTAGGTCTAATTGAAGTTTGAAGGAAGTTACCAATTGCTGAACCATTTGCATTTAATGTATTTCCTCCCGTTACATCATCTGCTAAAGCCATTCCTATTTGTTCTATTAATTGTTCTACACTTACATTTGCCATTTTACTATTCTCCTATTTAATTATCCAGCGGCGTTGGTATTCTCAGCTTGTGGAACAACTTTAATATCCAATGTTTTCTGAGCACCAGTTTCATTACCGATAATTGTAATTTTTGTAAATTTATTAGTTGACGCGATTAAATTCTTTGGATTAAGTTTCATAACTTTACCAACTTCACTAATCGTATACTGTTGAGTAATATCACCTAAGAAAGATGGAACAGTACCAACTAAGTTAGCATCAACACCCTCTACAACTGAGAGTGATGCGAACTGACCATTATGTAATATAAATGTATATCCAAGAGTTTGGTCAGCACCTGCTATATTAGCAGTTACTGGAGATAAAGTAAATTCTGTATTTTGACTGACTGTTAATGTAATCATACCAGTTGAACCCAAGTCAACACCAACATCAATTAGAGGAACTTTTGGAGTTCCCTTCGGTAAAGTTAAAAGTTTAGATTTCATTATTTGAGTTTCATCAGAAACTGCTTCTAATAGAGGTGTATTCTCTATAACTGACCCATAGAATGCTGAACCATTCGGATGTGTCGGGTCCCACAATGAATAATCAATCTCATCGTCAGCTAGTGAAAACTGAGTGATGTGAAAACCATTAACACTTTTTCCACCCGATGCTAATCTTTCTCGACCTTTTTTAGTAAGTATAGCATCTACTGTTATCGTAGTATTATCAAGATATGCCATCTTTTATCTCCTATATAATTTTTTCTTCTTTCGAATTTTTTATAACTATAAATATAAACAATACTTTTGTTCATATATAAATATAGTCAATTTCAATTTTTAATCACTTAATTATCATTTATTGAACTGCTAATGTATTTGGTGATGTATCTGATACAACAAGAACTGTAGGTGATGTCTCATGCGACTCTACAGGTTCCTTACCATCATAACTAGTTACTATACTATTTTTAGTTCCTATATATTTTTGACTTTTATACACATAGTTATTAGGTGGAGTACATTCAGAAGGTAAATATCCCCTACTAGCCATACTAACCTCTATTGAACCTGTTATACTTCTATCATTATCCCAATATCCATATGGTACTTGCGGTTTACCAACTACTTGTCCATCATTTAAAACACACTCATATTCAGAACTACTATGTACTAAATACTTATAATCCAAAACTTGTTTATGAATAAATGGATGATATGCTTCCTTTTCTGGATTTCCGTGCCATAATTCTGGATTTGATACATATCCAGCTCCCCCATTTCCTACAATATAAGAAGATGACTCGTGAGCATTGTGAAACTTTTTAATATCAGCTAAATAAGTTGTTGTTGCACCATTTTGAATACCATCTTCTACATTTCCAGAAGAAGTTATACCATAGTTTAAATCAACATTTAATTCTGTTTCTTTAGAAGCTGATGTTTCTACAATATCACTTGTAACAACAATATTTAAATCATCAACTGTTGGAGCTGTTATACTAGATGTCATATCCAATTCTACTTCTAGCTTATTACCCAAAGTTACTGTATCATTAAATACTTGACCACCAATAATATTATATAAATCTGCTTCACCTGCAATACTATCTGTATTTAAATCTATAGAACCTGAATTTAATCTGAAACTACCTTCTAGAGAATGAGTAGCGAACAATCCTCTATCATAATAGTCTGTACCTATTGTTTCTCCAGGTAAATTTTCAGGTTTTTGGTTTCTGAAATGTGTTTCTTCAATAACAGGTTTTTTCCATCCACCAAATTTAGCTCTTTCTAATAGATGTGGTTCTATCAATAGTCCAACACTTTCGTGTGCTCTAAACGGTAATAAATTCTTTATCTGGTCAAATAAACTAGAATCATACATCTGTATTAATCTAATATAATCAAAGAAATTATTTAAGTTATCATATCTTTGAAAATATAATTTTCTAAGTGTTTCTAATTCAGTATACTTATCCTTGTAAATATCTTTAGGGTCACCCAACATATCATCTAATTCTAATCCTGAGAAATCAGATATTATATCTTCATTTATAGGTTTAACTGGTGAAAAATAAACATCCAATTTTGGTGAATCAACAGGTGCATAATCATTAGCTCTTTTTTCAGCTCTCACTTTTGTACTAAGATTTCCATCAAGAGTTGCATTCTCAATTCTAATCTTATTAGATGTTAACCTATTTGCACCGATATTTGGTATTTCAAAATTATTTTCTATGTCAAAAGCTTTTAAGGACTTATTAGTTGTACCAAAATTAACTAATGATGCAGTTGTCTGATATGTTTTTATATTAGCTATATTAGAGCTAGAAAAAACATTTGGTGTAGACACACCAGGAGTTTCAAATTCATAATCTGAATTAAATGGAAATCTAACTTCCAAGTTATCATAGAAAGAACTTGTCGTTCCACCGGCAAAAGAATAGGGAGCTTTAGTGTGAATGTTTATTGTTTTTTCTAATAAAGATTTATTCCATAATCTAACCTCAGATATACTACCACTAAAGAAATGAGGCATATCAGAACCGGAGTCACCAATGTACAAATTATCTGATGATGTGAAATTACTCTTATACGAAGCTTGTGATGCAGATAATGACATAGATGTATATGACGAGAATGAAACTCTATCACCTACGGCTTGCTTAACATATAATTGATATGTCTGGTCAATATCAGTTGCATCTGAAGCTGAAGTTCTCTGTAAAGTTACTTGCCAAAACTTTTTATTAAATATTGGAAGTACCTCACTATACATTGTTTTAATTCCTTCTGAACCTGAAAGATTAAAGGTTAAAAATCCCCAATCAGATATTGAAGCAGATATAGTATTATATTGACCTTTACCAGGTATTCCACTTGGAAATGAACCTCCAGTAGTAGTTGAAGTTCCTAAACCTATATCGTGATAAAGACTACCACTCAATGTGTTAGCTTGTATATCCCATAGCATACTTGAAGTGGCTCCACCACCTAATGTGGCTAATCTAACTTGACCTTTGTTATGTGCACTGAATGGGTGTCTTATACCTATAACTGTAGGTGTATGTGTTTTATTCAAATCTTCATCAAAAGCAAATCTAAACTGAAGTGCATCTGGATTTCTACTTGTCTTTGAAGTATTTTTCCAATCTAAATCAACATATTGATTACTAGCAGTATAATGAAGTGCTTGAGCAAAATTTTCTCTTGTATAAATTTGTTTTCCAGGGTCTGTTGGGCCTCCATACTCTTGAATCTGTAGTATTGTTTGTGGGATACCATAACAAGAAATTAGTGCTTTAACTGAACGAGAAGTTCCCTTTGTTTTTAGTAAATATGGTAAATTGTTTAATAGTCTTCTCCATATTTCTTTTGTATAATCATTAGCACTTAATCTTGAATTTTCAGAACCTGGTATATCAAATGTAATAGTATAATTACTAGAACTAAACTCTCCACTATATGCAGGTGAAATAGAAGCAGAATTATGATAAACACTTGTTACTGTTGCTTCAAACTCAGAACCAGACGGATTTTCAGTAGATGGTATAAATAAAGTTCCATCTTCTAAATCATTAGAAAATGCTCCATCTTGTAAAGTTATCTTACTTTCACTTACTGTTATGATTCCATCATTATATTGATTCTCACCAAGTGCATATTTCCATAACTTAACTAAATCATTCCCATTGTTTAATTTTAATCCGTGAGCTTGAGCTACGAAATAAGTTAAATCTTTATGTAGACCTTCGTAATTTTTTGTACCCTCTATGTTAGGGTCAAAGTTATACAATGTATCTATATTATGTGCTCTGTTTGAAACATCCGACATATGTTTTGAATATGTCCATATAGTATCGAAGTGTTGTCCCAACATATTTAAAAATAATAGATATTCTGCATTAGAATTACTTTCTTGAGTTATATGAATAGGTGTATTATTTTTTAAAGAATCATCATTAAAATTATCGTGAGTTAATGCATTATTACTTTGAATAGAATACCAATTAGTAAATTCAGAAGAAGTGACAGAATACAATATATACGGTTTAGTTGAATTTTGTTTAGGTGCTGTAGCGTCTTGATAATCTACAGTAACAGTTGAACCCAATCCACTTTGAGAAATGTAAGAACCACTTTCATAATATAAAAACTTATCATATGCATCAAAACCACTTATCAACTCTCTTTTTAATTTTTTAAAATGATTTTTAGTTTGGGATGAACCAGAAACTAATGTAAAGGCATCTGATTTAGAATCGTATGTTTCTATTAAACCTAATTTATATTTAAAATTAGCTAGTCTTTCTTCTGCAGAACCAAATTTAACAAAATTTCTGTAATCAGTAAAATCAATATTTACAGCTTGTTCTAAATGACTTCCTGAAATGTAAAAATCTATTAGGTTTTGTTGAGTTGTCGGATTAGCTCCTAATATCTGTTCCCAAGTTTCTGACTGTTGCATTTCAGTAGTTTTAAAATTTAAATCTATTTCTTTATTATGTGGTGCTAAAATATTTAATTGTCTTTGATTCTGTGGAACTCCTACCAAATTTATCTTATCAATAACTGGAGGACTATAAAATTTAGTCAAAGAAAGTTGAGTTCTTTCTGTAATTTCTGCTGGAAGAGGTTCTAAAAACTTTAATACGATTCCGTGTGGAGCTTCTGGATAAGTTATATCATCCTTTACCCAATTAGTAATTAAAGAAAATTGATTATCACCAAAGTTCGCATAAATATCTAATGTTTCTGGTTCAAGAAAATCAAATTGTTGATAATTTTTCAAAACTCTTTGAGCTAACTTTAACCAAGCCTGTTCATTAGTTCCACCTTGTGAATTTAATGATTGTAATTTTTCTTGAGGAAATCCAGATTCTTCTAATTTTTCAACTGATAATTTTGTTTCTAATTTATTTGTATTGTTTACAAATTCACCCCCAATATAATTACCAGGTGAACCTTGACCTGCATTATATCCAAGAATATAATCTACCATAATCATAGCTTCTGCAGGTGTTATAAATTCTTTTATAGGTTGTCCATCCGAACCTGTTTCAGGACTATCAAATCCTACATTTTGACCTTCAAGTATATCTAAAATATTAACATCACCATCTTGATTAACATCAAACATTTCAAATCCAACAGAAGCACCTATATTGACTTTATTGGCAAAATGAGTAAATTCTAGATTGGTTTTAAAATCATTACGAAAATTTCTAGTTTTTACAGGAAATATTAAAGCTTCTGTTCTAGATGGTGATATGGTATGTATATAGCAATTATTATGAGTTAACTGTTGATATACATTATAGGTATATTTATATCTACCTAATGAAAATCCTAACTCATTTAATTCCTTATCAGGATTTAATTGTAAAATAGAAGCTCCTTCTGAACCAGTTTTTGGAGCTAATTGATATTGAACACCTTCAAATTTAGAACCCAATGGATTATCTTCTATTGAATATGCATGAAATTCTATTTTATCATCAGAACCACCAAAAGTATTATATGGAAATTCAACCCCAACCTCAATTAGTGCAGAAGTCTTTTTATCTATATAATTACCAGTAGCCTTTCCTGGTGTTTCTTTTATATCGTCATAATTTTTATAGTCTTTTATCGGCATCTATTTTCCTCTTTTTAATATTCATCCTCTGGTAGTGGGCCTACAATACGACATTCACAAAAGTCTATAATGTTACCCTCTCCTCTTTCTCCTAAGTGCATATAAAAACCAAAGTAAACCTTTGTACCACCTTGTGGCCCAGGTATTGGTGTAAATTCTATCTCATACGCTTTCCAATCTCTATTTGCTGGTAATTCAAATGTATCTGATGTGAACCACTCATATCCCTCTGTACCAGGGTATGGATTACTACTTCCCCTCCAACCATTTCTTCTATCACCAACCCAAGCACCAAATTTTACATTTGATGCTGGTGAATCAGATTCGTAGCCATTATAACTTATAGATTTATCATTTCCTCTTTTAGCGGCACAAAATTTAAATTTATATTTCTTATACGGAATAACAAACA
>CEVB01081620.1_pt1 | contig 18613 bp, 25 predicted proteins | sample 531381 | NCBI WGS metagenome assembly CEVB01 (sample SAMEA2622763, study PRJEB7988) | marine metagenome | biome: marine biome (ENVO:00000447); feature: surface water layer (ENVO:00002042); material: "saline water (ENVO:00002010), including plankton (ENVO:xxxxxxxx)" | depth 5 m | reverse complement strand
TGGCACAATGTCTTTAAGAACTCCTGCTGATGAAAAAATGATTCATATGGAAGCCAATGGTGCCGTTGAATTATATCACGATGATGCTCAAAAATTGGCTACGACCTCAAGCGGTGTATCTGTTACTGGAGAAGTTGCTGCAACAAGCCTAGATATTTCTGGAGATACAGACATTGATGGCACTTTGGAAGCAGATGCGATTACTGTTAATGGAGTAGCGCTTGACGAATTTATCCAAGACACAGTTGGAGCAATGGTGTCATCAAATACGGAATCAGGCATATCTGTCACATATCAAGATAGTGATGGAACTTTAGACTTTTCTGTTTCTGGTGGAACTTCAGACAACATATCAGATGCAGATGGCGATACAAAAATACAAGTAGAAGAATCCTCAGATGAAGATGTAATTAGATTTGATACAGGTGGCTCTGAGAGATTAAATATAGATGGCTCTGGAAATATCACTCATGCAGGTGGCAGAACAAAACTTGGTGGCACTTTAGCTGATACAGGTGTATTAGCAGTTCTGACTGGCTCAAGTGGTGGCGTAAATGGCGCTGTTTCTACACAATCAAATGGTAGTATCATATTTGCTAATACAGATAGTTCTAGTGTAGTTCCTGCAATAATGATGAAAGGAGATGGGGCAAGAACACAAGTTAGAGCAGCAACAGCAAATGGCAGTACCTATGACATGGAATTTAATGTCAGAGAAAATGATGATTCTGATTTTGCTGATGTGGGTGGTAAGGGTTTCTTGTTTTCAAGACATGGCACAGAACTTATACAAATAACAAGACACGGAAATGTTGATATAGGTTTTTCTAGTGGTGTTGGAACAGGAGATGGCAACCCTGCACTAAGAGTTACACAATCAAGTACATCATTTAATGGAAACCTTTTACAGATTCAAGCAAAACGTTCATCAAGTTCTGCATACAGTTTGATTCAAGCATTTGCAAACTTTGCTTCTGACCCTAAGTTCAAAGTTCGTGGAGATGGTGAGGTATCAGCAGATGGTAGCTTTAGTGGTGGCGGCGCTGACTATGCAGAATTTTTTGAATGGAATGATGGTAATTCTAGCAATGAAGATAGGGTTGGATATTCAGTATCTTTAGTCAATGGCAAAATAAAAATCGCTGAATCTGGTGAAACAATAATAGGAGTTATATCTGGCAACCCAAGTGTTGTTGGAGATGCTCAAGAATTACATTGGCAAGGCAAATATGAAAAAGATGATTATGGCAGAGATGTTTATGAAGATTACACTCAAACAGAATGGGTAGAAAGCAAAGACAATGGCACAGATACACCAGAACAAATAAAACATTCCTACCAAACAGATAAGATTCCAAGTGGCATTTCTGTTCCGTCTGATGCGACAATAGTATCTAAAGATGAAAATGGAAACAACCTACGAAGAAGAAAAAGAAACTCTAGCTATGATGAATCACTTACCTATGTGCCAAGAAGCGAAAGAAAAGAATGGGCGTGTGTAGGCTTGATGGGTAAAGTTCGTCTAAGGTCAGGTCAGCAAACAGCAGCATCTTGGATAAAGCTGAGAGACATATCTTCAGATGTAGAAGAATGGCTCATAAAATAATGTGGACACAAATAGACAATGAACTTAAAATGAGTTTATTAGGAGATATAAATTATGGCAGATGCTAAAAAAGAAATCGTAGATGAAAGAAAATTGACCATCACAAAAGATGGCAAAGATAGTACAGATGTAAATTTCGTTGATTTAGACAATGATGGAAAAGTTCTATTCAACAAAGTTTGGCTAATTAAAAAGGAAAAAGATAACTTTATAGCCGATACAAATTTTAGAGCAGAACAACTTATGATTCTTGAAAAGTCTTATCTTGAAATTTTGCAGCAGCACTTAGAAAAAGTAGATGGCGAAAAAAAGAAAGCAGATGAATCCAATAAGTAGATTAGAACAATTTGAAGAAATAAGTTCTATTAGACACGAAAGTATTGAAAGAAGGCTTGACGCAGGGTCAAAAAGATTTGTGCGTATGGAAATTCTGATTATGGGATTGTATGCAACTATAATTGGTACTTATATTTTGGAGAAACTTATATAAGGAAAAGTTATGTCTGGAATACAAATCACAACTGCGCCAACTCAAGAGCCAGTGTCAATCCAAGATGTAAAAGAACATTTACGTTTAGACGATAATCAAGACGAAAGACTTTTACAAACATACATTGAAACTGCAAGAAGATTCGCAGAAGAATATACAAAACGTTCACTATCACAGCAAACAATTTCTTTTTTTGCTGATGCTTATGACGAACTTGCTGACCCATTGTTTGAAGGTTTCAAAACAGGTCCATATTTAAATTACTACAAAAATTATCTTGTTTTACCAAGACCACCAGTAATCTCAGTCACAAGCGTATCAACTTTTGCAGACGATGATACAGAGACAACCTTTGCTGCATCAAAATATTTCTTAGACAATGTGCGTGAACCTGCCAGAGTTGTCCTGAGACTTGGAGAAAGTTTCCCAACAGCTTTGAGGGTGGCTAACGCAATAAAAGTTGTTTACAGCGCAGGATATGCGTCCATATTCAATATTCCAGAGCCAATAAGATTGGGAATATTACAGCACGTGGCATTTCTATATGAACACAGAGGAGATATGTATGAAGGCACAACATCTTTTCCAAAACAACTAAAAAATTTGTATGCTCCTTACGTGGTCCATGAAGGTCTGGGTTCTTCATCAATCATGGCAATTGGATAATGGCACATCATATCGGAAGATTAAGACATAAAGTTGCTCTTAAACGTTCAACAAACACAACCGATACTGGTGGGGGTATGACCAAATCATTTAGCGATTTAACCCGTGTATTTGCGTTTGTAAGACCAGTAAATGGAAAAGAGGTGTTCAGACATGGGAAAATGGAAGAAAGCGTTACACACGAAGTTATGATTCGCTACAGGTCCGATATAGATACAAAAGATAAAGTAGTTTTCGGCTCAAGAGAATTTAACATTAGACATATTAGAAATATTGATGAAAGAAACAGATATATGCTGCTTGTTTGCTCTGAGGGAGATGCAATATGATTGCAAAAAATGTTGCACAATTAAGAAAGAATCTTCATAAACGTATGGATTTTGTAGAAAAAAATGTTTTAAAGGTATTGAATAGTTCTGCGTTATTAGTTGAAGGAAGTGCAAAAGAATCAATACAGAGAGGACCCAAAACAGGTAAAACCTATAGAAGAGGTAATGTCGTGCATCAAGCATCTGCAGAGGGTCAAGCCCCTGCAACAGATACAGGATTTCTTGTCTCAAATATCACACACCAATTTGCAAAAAAAGGAAAAACAATGGCTTCAAAAGTTTTATCAAAAGCTAATTATTCTAAGTTTTTAGAATTTGGCACAAGAAACATGGGTGAGAGACCTTTCCTACAACCCGCTTTAGAAAAAAATAAAGCCGCTATTAAGCAAAAATTTAAAAATGAAAATCTGTTGAAAAAATGAGTGTTGGACATTTTGCATTACAAGAAGCAGTTTACTCCCGCCTTAGTAGCGATTCAACTTTGACATCTACTCTTGGAGCAGGTGTTTTTGATGAGGTCCCAGAAGGACAAGCAGTGCCGTATGTCTCTTTAGGATATGGCACAAGTGTTGATTACAGCACAAAAGACGTTGATGGCGGAGAGCATACTTTGACTTTTCATGTTTGGTCTGAATACAATGGAGCAAAAGAATGTAAACAAATTATGGACAGAATACATGATTTGATGCACAATCATAGTTTAAGTGTTTCAGGATTTAATCTAATAAATCTTAGATTTGAGTTTTCTGATATACTTAGAGACCCAGATGGTGTAACAAGACATGGCATCATGCGATTCCGTGCAATAATATTAGGATAATTTAGGAGAAATTATGGCAGCACAAAAAGGAAGCGCAGTTTTGATAAAGACCACTGTTTCTGGCTCATTAACTACTATTGGTGGCTTACGTTCAAGCTCAATTACTCTGAATGATGAAATGGTAGATATTACCAACAAGGATTCAAGTAATAATAGAACAATGTTGCCACAAGGTGGTGTTCAATCAATGACTATTTCTGGCTCTGGTGTCTTTACAGACACTTCAGCAGAACAACAACTAAGAACAGACTTTGGTGGTTCAACATTTACATCATATAGTTTTATTGTTCCAGATTTAGGTATATTTGCAGGAACTTTCCAAATAACAAGTTTGGAATTTGCAGGTGAGTTCAATGGAGAAGCTACTTACTCCGTGACACTAGAATCGTCAGGAGCAGTTACATTCTCGGCAGCATAATGATAGAAATTGAAAAAATAAAAATTGGTAACAAAGAAATAGAAGCAGTTATCAATGACCGAAGAGAAATTAGTTTTAGAGGCAAACTAGGGAAAGAAAATTCTTTTAGTTGGAAAGGTAAGTCTTATGAAATCTCTGATTCTTTTTACGATGAAAGAGATGATTTAACTTACATAAACATTGAATTACCAAAGGGTAGTTCTCAATCGGAGCAGTCAAATGGCAAATCCTCTCAAGGGTCAGATAAAGGTTAATCTAGGCAAAAAAGAATATAACGCAAGATTGACAATTGATTCGCTAATGCAGATTGAAGATGTATTAGATAAAGGTGTAATAACAGTTGCACAAGAAATGGCAGAAGGCAAAATACGTTTACGTGACCTATCTGTAATCCTTTTACCTGCGTTACGTGGTGGCGGTAATAATTTACAGCAAACCGATGTAAATAAAATCATTCAAGACGTAGGAGTAGTTGAAACAACAAAAGTCGTTGCAAATTTGTTGGCATCAACACTATCTGATGATTCAGGCGAAGAATCAGGGGGTCAAGCGCAAGAGGGAAAGTAGATAAACTACCTATCAAGAGATACATGGAAATTTGTTTAGGAATGATAGGTATGAGACCCAAAGATTTTTGGAACAGTAGTCCAAAAGAAATATACGCAGCAATCAGTGGTTTCACTGAGTTCAACAGTGATAGTAAGAAATCACAACCACTAACTAAATCAGAATTACATGAACTTATGGAGTTATATCCAGACTAATGGCAACTCCTGTAGATACACTTCTTATTGAAATAAAGGCAGAAACAGCAAATCTGCGTAAAGGTTTAGAAAGTGTAAACACTAGACTTAAAAATACAAACAAAATGGCAGCTTCGTCTGTCTTGAATTTCGGCAACCTAGCAAAGATTTTTGCAGTCATAGGTTTTGGCAGAATCGCCAGTGAAGTAGTAAGAACAACCCAGATGTTTGAAGATTTGGAAGCTACTTTACAAGCTAACACTGGAAACGCTTTAGAAACTGCTACTGCTTTGGATATGATTAAAAAATTCACAGCTACAACAACATTCCAGATTGATGAAGTAACGAGAGCTTTCATTGAATTTAGAAGAATAGGCATCAAAGCGACAGAAGCTGATTTAAGAGGAATAGGTAATGTAGCTGCAGCACAGGGTGTCAGCATTGACCAAATATCTGCTGCTATATTTAAAGCAGGTACAACATCTATTGAATCTCTACAGATGTTAGGATTCACTGGTAAAACTGAAGGCGATAAAATTACTTTAGCTTTTGGCGATATAACAGACACAGTTGATAAATCAGCAGAAGGAGTGCTTGGTTTTGTAAGAAGTGTTGGTGAATTAAAGTTCGCAGATGCGATTACTAAAAGAGCAGATACGCTTTCAGGAGCATTTTCAAACTTGGGTGATGCTACATCATTTTTCATGGCAGAAATTGGTGAAGGTGGTTTGAAAGACCTTCTAATTGATGTTGCAAGAGATTTTTCAGTTTTATTAGTTAATTCTTTAGAAACTGCAAGGTCAATTGGTCTTGTCTTAAAATTAGCTTTTGACAAATTGACTGAAGCTCTAGGATTTGTTTTTAACGCTGTAAAAAGGTTCAAAGATGAATTAGTAGCTCTTATGAGTATTTTGATTGTGACCAAGTTAGCAGGAATTGGTCTTGCTTTGGTGAGGGTTACAAAGTCATTTGTCATGGCAGCTTCTGCAGCAAAACTATTTAACATTTTTTTAAAAGCTAACCCTGCATTTCTTATAATCGCAGGTTTAACTGTTTTGACTGGAACCCTTGATGAAGTTGGTACAATGGTACAAGACCTTATAGGTAAGTTTGATGAAGCTACAGGAGCAAGTGCAACGCTTGATAATATTATTAAAGAACTCAGCGTAGATACTTCTGAACTTACAAATGAATTAGAAGGATTAGAGGACACAACAGATGGAGTAATTAAGGGAACTAAACAGCTTACTTCTACTTTTAGCGAAGAATTGAAAGGAGCTGTTTCACAAGCAGCAAACTCGTTCACAAATGATTTTGTTAATGCTCTAATGCAGGGTCAAAATAAACTTGAATCGTTCAAAAACTTTTCTCAACAAGTAGTTTCACAAATAATTTCAATATTTTTACAACTTGCAGTAGTAAACAAATTACTAAACCAAATTTTTGGAGTAGGAACATTTGATGAATTTGATTTAGCGACTGGAAAAATAGTAAAAGCAAAACAAGCAGGTGGTGGCGCAGCTAGAGCAGATATGCCAACATTAGTTGGAGAGAGAGGACCAGAAATATTTATACCTCATTCAGCAGGTAATATACTAAACAATATGAATACTAAAAATGCTTTAGCAGGTAGTGGTGGGGTAGTTGTAAATCAAAATATCAACTTTGCAACAGGCATCAATGCAACTGTAAGAAATGAAGTAATACAGCTTCTGCCACAAATTGCAGATGTAACGAAAGCTGCAGTTCAAGAAAAAGCAGCAAGAAGCAACAGATTTAAAGGAGCATTTAGTGGCTAGAACAATCGCTATGCCTTCAACTCCAAATTTTGTAAGTAGTGATTTTACTATGAGAAGAACAATTGGAGTAACTCAATCCCCATTTACAGGAAGTATTAAAACGCAAGAGTTTGAAAATGTTGGTTGGTCAGCACAAGTTACATTACCACCACAAAGACGAGATACAGCAATCAATTGGCAATCTTTTTTCATGCAACTCAAAGGACCAATAAATAATTTTAAATTTGCAGACCCAGACGCTCTGACAAATAGAGGAACATACTCAACTTCACATCTAATTGCAGACCCAAGAATAAATCAAACAAGTGTTACTTTGTCTTTCACAGCTTCTAACTCAAGGGTGACAGCAGGTTCTTCTGTATTTGGTGATTTAGTAACAGGTGATTTTATACACATTACTGGTCCAACAAAGCCTGAAAATACAGGCACATTCAAAGTTACAAATGCGGTTAGTGGAACTGTTTTAGAGATAAGTGGTGATTCAGCTATATTAGATGAATCAAATGTTTCTAGCTGTAAGGTAAGACAAAATGTGAAAGGAGCTTCTGCCTTATCTCTTGAAGCTAGTACAAATGCCGCTACTGGAACAATTGTCGTTGGCGATTATTTACAAATACAAGGCGCAGCAGACACAACAAGCAATCCAGTTCAGTTGGTTCAAGTAGTAGAAGCTGCAACAGAAACCAGTCAAGGTGGAAGTGCATTGAATCATTTTTCACTACGTATAGAACCAAATTTAAGAGCAGACTTTGCAGATGGAAATTTTGCTATATTCACAAATCCTAAAGGTTTATTCAGGCTTGATGGTACTGATGTAACTTGGTCTGCAGATAGGCTTTCAAACTATGCTTTTTCTTTTTCGTGTATTGAGGTGATTTAATGAGTACAAGATTTGACAACCTTTCGTCTGCTTTAAAAACTAACTTACAAAATTTTTCTCAGGCAGAAAATGTAAATGGTTTTATGGCAGTTGAAGCTAAATTTGATTCTGCAAATATAAGAGTATGGACTGGCATCGGTAATTTAACAATTGGTGGCAATACGTATCTTGGTGTTGGTGATTTAATTGCGATTGGAGAAATAGAAGATACAAATGAGATTGCAAGTAATGGTCTTTCAATTACTTTGAGTGGTATGAACAAAGAAGTTTTAGATGTTGCGCTTACAGAGAATTTTCAAAATCGTATAGTAAATGTTTTTATGGGTTTCTTAACAGGAAAAAATGAGAGTGCGGGTGAGTTTCAAATATATAGTGGCAGAATAACTGATATGTCTATAAGTGATGGACCAAGATTGAACAATATTTCAATTGAATTAGAAAATAGATTGATAGATTTTGAAAGACCATCAAATTTACGATATACAAAAGAATCGCAGCAAGATTTATTTTCAGGCGATAAAGGTTTAGATTTCGTAACAGATTTACAAGAAGCAGACATAACTTGGGGACCAAGAAAAGCCACAGCACGTAGCGGTGGTTCACGGGGTGGCAACAATGATGTCACTGGACCACACCCAGAAATAAGATGATGAAAAAAAGTGCAGATTGGGAACAAAAAACACATGAACATATTGCAAAATACAAACAAACAGGTTTTGCATGGGGAAAATGGGACTGCGTAAGGTTCACTGACGCATACATTCGCTCTGTAACGGGTGTTTCAGCAATACCCAAAGGGATTAACTGGAAAGATGAAAAAAGTGCCTTAGAAGCGATTTTAGAGCTTGGTGATAACTTCCCTACAACAATCAAAAACGTGCTGAAAAAAAATAAATTAAAAATAGTAAAAAAAGAATATGCACAAGTAGGTGATATTGTTTTATTCAAAGAACATGAACATCTTTTGGGTATTTATGATGGTTTTACTATACAAGCTGTAACAGAGAATGGTTTGGTATCTAAACCTTTACAATTAGCAAAATATATTTGGAGAATAAATGGCTAAAGCAGTAAGTAATGCCATAAAAGCTGCTGTTTCGGCTTTTGTTGTTTTAACAGTCGCAAGTTTTTTTGGACCCGTTCTTGGTTTTGAAATAGGCAAAGCCTTCATAATGAGAAGTTTGGTTATTGCAGGTGTTGGCGCTTTTGTTGGTACTTTGACTGCCCCTGCCCCTCAAGGTCTAACTAACCAAAACTTTGGAAGTAAGTTTGTCTCTACGAATCCAATTGCTCCAAGACAAATTGTTTATGGCGAATGTAGAGTTGGTGGCACAGTGGTTTACATGAAAACTAGGGGAACACAAAACAGCACATTGGACATAATTGTTGCTATAGCAGGACATGAAATACAAAGTATTGAAAAAGTTTTTATTGGAAAACAAGAAGCAACAACATCTGACACCACTGTAAATTCAACCACTGTCAAAGAAGTTACACTTTCTGATTTTGTAAATTCAGAAAATGAAAACAGTTTTACAAGTGGCAGACTTATTAGATTTACAAGTGGTTTAGGAGCAGACAATCAAGAAATGAACCTACATACAATTGCTACCACAGATTTTACAGGAGACCATGATTTGAAAAGTATTGCGTATGTTCATTTAGAAATGGTTTACGATGCTCAAAAGCTCACAAGTATTCCAGAATTATCTTTCCTTGTAAAAGGTAAAAAAGTGTTTGACCCAAGAAATAGCTCTACAGCTTTTTCAGATAATCCTGCATTGATTGTCAGAGACATACTCACTGACACAAGATTTGGCTTAAGAGCTACATCAGATGAAATAAATGATAATAGCTCTGCAGGTGGTAATTTTCAAACTGCTGCAAATGCTTGTGAAGTCCCAATTGCAGACAAAGATGGTAATAACCATAACAAGTTTACAGCTAATGGTTTTTTTGATGCTACTACAGCTTCCAGAGAAGCAATAGAAGGGGTTTTATCTTCTTGTGCAGGACAATTGACATATACAAATGGCAAATTCAATATATTTATGGGAGTTGCACAAACACCGACTGCTACTATTACAGATGACGATATAGCAGACGAACCGACACTTCAAAATTCAAGTGGATTGGGTAACATTTTTAATCATGTTAAACCAGTATTTCCAAGTGCAGCAGACAATTTTGTAGCAACCGATTCATTCATTAGAAAATCAGGAAACGCTGAATCAGGCAACTCTGCTGTAGATTTTTTAGCAGCAGATACGCCTTCAGGAGAAACACAAGCTAATTATAAAAAACTTTTAGAGATGCGATTGCCTTTCACAACAAATGATTCACAAGCTCAGAGATTAGGAAAGATTGCTTTGAACTATCAGAGAAGGACGCAAACTATCACTTTGGTCACAACACTAAAATTTTTAACACTGCAGGTAGGGGATTGGGTTTATGTTACAAATGAGCGTTTAAGTTTTTCTGACAAAATATTTCAAGTAGTTGCAACTACATTTTCTGAGTTAGGTGAATCAGATAATCCAATTCTAGGGGTAAAACTCACTCTGAAAGAAATAGATGCTAATGTTTTTGCTTTTGACGTAAATAATGATTACGGGACAAATACTTCTGGAACAATAGGCGATGATGGAGCAATAAGTCTTTCAGCTCCAACAAATCTAGCAGGTACAGCAACAACAGCTTTGAATGATGATGGTTCTTCTAACTCAAAAATTGATGTTTCTTTTACAAATGCAACAGGGCTTACACCTTTAGGAACTGAGGTAGAAATAAGACAAACAAATACTTTTGGCACACCAAACAATATGAATTTTGTTTCCTATCCAAATTCTACAACGACTTTTCAGGGCTTACAAAGTGGTCAAAGTTTTTTCTTGAGAGCTAGGCATACTTACAGTGACAACAGAAAAAGTGCTTATACCAGTGTTATTCAAGTTAATACAGCAGGAGATACGTCTGCTCCAAGTGCGCCTTCAAGTCTTTCAGCTACGGATAATCAAGAAGGTGGAATATTAATTACTTGGACAAATCCTTCTGAAGCAGATTTTCAAGCAACAAAAGTTTATAGACAAAGCGGCACTAGCACACCAACCAATGATGATAACCTAGTTGCAACTGTTTCTGGACAAGCAGGAAAAACCTCACAACTTTTTGAAAATAATACGCATGGAGTAAGCCCATCAACAACTGTGCAATACTTTGTCAGGGCAGTAGATTCCTCTGGCAATCATTCTTCTTTTGTTGGACCAGAAGCAGGAAGTTATATTTCATTTCAAGATGGCGGTGGTTTGATTGGTGGAACTGGTGGTGGCATATTTACTTTTTCTGCAAGTGGAAATCTAAATGCTCCAAACGATTCTACATTTAATTCTACTTTCGGCAGACAACCAAGAAATAAAGACTTAGTAATTGTTACAAATACCGCAGCTACTCCAAATACTCAAAAGATATATGAGTATGGCAGTCAAACTGCAAACAGCACGGGTGGTGGTGGTTCTTTTAGTGAAAAGACAAATTCTGACTTCATAACAGGTGATTTAATTGTCCAAAACTCTATAACAGCTACAGAGATTGCTGCAGATACAATAACAGCTTCACAAATAGCTTCAGATACAATTACAGGTGGTCAAATATCAGGTACAACACTTTCAGGAATATTTGCTGATTTAGGAACTATCACTGCAGGAACAATAAATGCCGACAATATTACAGTGCAAAATCTGGAAGCTGATAATATCAAAGACGATGGAGTAAATGAAACAAGAATATTCCAAGCAAATATTTTAGGAGATTATGGAATTTCTGCAGGTCAATCTGGAAATACAGACCTTACAAATACTTTTCAAACTTTAGAAAGTTTTACTTTAGCAGCTTCAAAAGAAGCAGGAACCCACGCAATTATTGCGGTAGGAGATGTTGGAAATCTAGCCACTGCAAATTCACAAGTGAGATTTGATATTTTTCATGGCGGCACATCTGTTGCTAATTACACTTCTGGTATTGGTATTAATCAAGCATTGTCTCCTTTCGTTTTAGCAGCACAAGTTTCAGCTTCCACATCTGTTTCTAAAACTTTTGAAGTTAAAGGAAGAAAAGAATCAACTGATTCTAATGAAACTTTGACTTGTTTTAACGTGGCTATATTTGCTATTAAACTAACAGCTTCAACCCAATCATAATGAGAGTATTTAAAAAAGCAACTCCTAATAATCCTCTGACAACACTTGAATATATAAGGCAACAGAGGGATAGAATACTTTTAGATTGTGATTGGACACAAGGGAATGATTCACCATTATCAAATGCAAAGAAAACAGAATGGGCTACATATAGACAACAGCTCAGAGATTTACCTGCATCGTACTCAAATTCAGATGCGATTGCAGATGTTGTATTTCCAAACGAGCCAAGTTAATGAATGAGATTGTAACAGTAATCCAACAAGTAGGCTTTCCAATTGCTGCAGCATTAGGTTTAGGTTGGTTTATTTACAAACTAATAATGAGAATAGTTGATGGCATGGAAACAAAAATAGACACAGTAGATGATAAAGTTCAACAACAAATTGAAGCAATGGAAGAGAGATTAGGCACAAAGCTAGATTCTCAACATGGCATACTTGTAGCACTAATTGATAGAATACGCAGCTTAGACAACGAAATAATACGTCAGGATACGCTTATAAAAACTATATTAGGTGTGCCACAGCTTATTGATAGTAACAAAATAGCAAAAGCAGATAGAGATGACCAAAGAAAAGATTAGATATAAAACTGATTGGTATAAACTTACAGTTTGGACCTTGATGCTGTTATTTTGTCTTGTTTTTTGGTATAACATATTGATATGAACAACACAGAAAAAGATTATTACAATTCCAAAAAAGGTTGTAGTGTCTTGCTTTTATTGCTTCCATTCTTGGCTTTACCAATCTTTGCTGATGAAATGGTACACACTTTCAAAAATCCTAGCTTCAGTGGAATAGGAACATCTGCTCATTACATGACTATAGAAAACCAAGAATTTAACAGAAAAAAAGCAATCAAAGAGGAAATGAAAGCATATCAAGAAGAACTCAAAAGAGAAGCCGAAAACACAACATTGGCGAGGTTCATAAGAAACCTAGAAAGCCGAATATATGCACAGCTATCAAGACAATTGGTAGATGCTTTGTTCGGGGAAAATCCAAGTACAAGTGGTATCTTGGAATTAATGGGAAATACTATTGAATACTTTGTTGATGAAGCTCTGGGGCTTATTACCCTCAAGATTACTGATAGTGAAGGTAATGTTACTGAAATTACGCTTCCTATCGGTGATTTCTCTTTCTAGTTGTGCTGCGTTTTTATTTGACCCACTAGAAAATAATATTGTACCTTTCGCTATACCAGATGAAGCAGAGGTTATTGATGTTATGCTGCCAGAACTTGCACAAGTTGAAACACCATCTATAAAACCTACAGTTGCAATATATCCTACGAGCTTTACAGACCAAACAGGACAAAGACTTTCAAATAGTTTGTATGCAAGTTTTTCAACAGCTATCACTCAAGCGCCACACACATATCTGATTAGTGCTTTACATAGAGCAGGAAAAGATAGTGGTGGCTTCTTCACAGTCGTAGAAAGAGTAGGCTTAGATAATCTCACAAAAGAAAGACAATTAATTAGAACAACTAGAACTCAGTTTGAAGAAGATGACAATTTAAGACCACTGATTTTTGCAGGTTTACTACTGGAAGGCGGGGTGGTAGGATATGAAAGTAACACCAAATCTGGTGGTCAAGGTGTAAGGTATCTTGGGATAGGATTTTCCAAGCAGTACAGAATGGACACTGTAACCATATCCTTACGTCTTGTATCGGTATCTACTGGTCAAGTTTTAATGGATATTTTGAGTGAGAAAACTATTTATAGTGCATCAATATCTCAAGATGTTTTTAGATTTAGGGCTAAAGGGACAAAACTTGTAGAAATTGAAAGCGGTAATGTCAGGAACGAACAAAAAAGATTGGCATTACAACTTGCAATAGAAACTGCTGTTTTGGAACTTATCTCTAAGGGAAAAGAAAATGAATTTTGGAAATATTAAAAAAAATTTACTTTTGCTTTTAACGCTTTCTTACTGCGGCAATTATTTGCTTAGTGATAACGAAGTTTACATCAATCAAGTTGGCGCAACACTTAACCTAGATGTTGAACAACTAGGCAGCTCTAACATTATTGGTGGTTTAGATGCAGTGTCTGGTACTATGACTGCATTTGATTTGAATGGTTCTACAATGACTGTGGACATAAATCAAATAGGGTCAAGTAACCAGTTTCTTGGTGACATTTTTAGTGACGACTTCACAGGATTTTTTGAATTTACAGGAGATTCAAATATCTTCAACATTGAAGTGGACCCTACAAATACTTACGGAGCAGATGACGGGAATTTCAACATTCAAGTTACTGGCTCTAGTAATGAATTTGATTTAGATGTTGCAAAGAATGATTTGGCTTCTGGTTTGGACCTAGATTGGATTGTTCAGGGAAGCAACAATGAATTTGATTTTGAGATTGATTACGATTTAGGAACAAATTACGTTGATGTGGACGGAAGTGATAATACTGTAAACTTCAATGCTGACGGATATGCTGAAGGTTTTTTCTATTTAGACCAAACTGGCAATAGCCGAACTTTCAACATTACTCAGTCATCAACATTAGCAAGTGATTGGCTTAAGATTATATCTAGTGGCAACAGTGGTACTGTTTGCGTCATTCAAAATGATGGCGGAACAAGTACAAGCTGCTGACATTGGAGAAGTATTTGAATTAAAAGGTTACGCAAAAGTAATCAGAGATAAGGACTATAATGCCGAGCTGAAGTTCGGCATCAGGTCCTTTGACGATGTAAGAACTTCAAAAGGTAGGATTGCTATTTCGTTTGATGACGAAAGCCAAGTAAGACTTACAGAACATTCCAAACTTGTCATAGATGAATATATTTATGACCCAAATCCAAGCAAATCTAAATTAGCTCTTAACTTCGCAAGTGGCACTGTGAGATTCGTCACAGGTAAATTAGACAAAATTGACAAAAAAAATATTTTTATAAAGACACCTACTGCCGATATTTCAATAAGAGGTACTGATTTTACGACAACTGTAAATGAAATAGGTGAATCATTAATCATATTGCTGCCCTTAGAAGATGGAACAAGTAGTGGCGAAATTATGGTCTCAACAGCAATGGGTTCAGTGATTTTAAACAAACCATTTGAAGCTACGACTGTTACTGTATATGAAACTATGCCTTCTAAGCCCGTTATTCTTGATTTGACGCTAGATGTCATAGATAACCTGCTGATTGTATCACCGCCAGAAGAAAAAGCGTCTGAGGGCGAATTAGAGGGCAGACAGGTAAATGGCACAAATCTTTTGGCTTTTGACGAATTAGATATTGATTATTTAGCAGAAGATTTCTTTGAAGATGCTGATTTTGAGTTTACAGAATTAGATATTGATTATCTGAATGTGAATTTTTTTGAGGATTTGTTAGACATTCTGGAAGAAATAGATGAACTAGAAGATGAACAATTGGACCAACAAGCAACCACAACAGCAATTAAAGGAACAAATGTGGGACAGGATACAACAACTCAAATTACAACGATTATTACTGGCAATATTATTTCTTTACGAAGAAATGTGAATCAATCAATACAGCTAGATTTAGATTCGGGCTTAGCTTACACAGTGATATTTATTCAAGATGGCGTTTCTAATCAAATCATAATAAATGGTGGTGGTTCTTCAAGAATAAGAATATTACAATCTTCAGGATAGAATGAAATTAAGCACAGTAGTAAAAGGTTTATTAGTTTCAGCTTTTTTTTGTCTGCCTTTGGCTTTGGACTTCAAGCCGCTTTCAATCTTAAAACTAAAGACATTTGATTATTTCGTACCCCAACAAGAACCTTCAGGTTACTTCACTATTTTAAATATCACAGAAGAAGATGTGCAAGAGCTTGGTGGCTATCCATTTCCAAGAAAGGTTTTAGGCGACCAAGCAAAAGCATTAATGGAAGCAGGAGCATTAGGGGTTGGATATGTAATATCTTTCATAGACCCAGATAGGTATGGTGGTGATGAACTGTTCGCTAGGCAACTGGAGCAAATACCAAGCTCAGTCATTGCCACCTTTGAATACGACAATCAAAACTACCCTGAACCAACAGGTGTTGTGATTCTTGGCAATCAAGCACAAGGGATTCCATTAAAAGGTCATATTCCAACAATTCCAGAATTGCAAAAGATACAGCAAGGCATGGTTTCTGCGCCATTATCAGATGATGGTTTGGTACGTATGCTTCCCCTTCTTTTTCAAACACCAGATGGTTGGATACCGACTTTTGGGACACAAGTTTTAAAAAGTCTTGCAGGGACTGATACATTTATTATCAAAACAAACGAAACAGGAATTGAAGAAATTACAGTCAAAGGCATACCACCAAGCAAAGTAGATAGATATGGAAGAAAATGGTTAAGTTGGGTAGATACGCCAGTAACGACTTTAGATAACTTAGATGTCGCAAACAAATTTGTTTTTGTTGGAGTAACCGCAAAAGGAGTTATGCCGCAACTAGCAACATCAAAAGGAGACCTAATGTATCCGCATTATATCCAAGCAGCTTTAGCAGAATCAATGTTGATAGAAACTAATCCTTACGTTCCATATTGGCATTTGAGCGCAGAATTAGGAATTTTAGCTATTTCCGTGCTTCTAATTTGGCTTCTAACGCAAAGTTTTGGTGTTACCTATGGTCTTGCAGGGGGTATATTGGTTCTTTTCGGCACAGCTTATGGTGGTTTCTCTATGATACAAAGAGGAATATTAGTAGATGTTTCATGGGCTTTAGTAAGTCAATTTATTGCCGCAAGTCTTTCTTTTTACCTCAACTTTAGAACTCAATACAAACTTAGACTGCAAATAAAAAAACAATTTGAACATTATCTTGACCCAAGACAGGTTAAACGATTGCAAGAAAATCCAGAATCTTTAAAACTCGGTGGTGAAAAAAAATATTGTACGTATCTTTTTACTGACGTAAGAGGTTTTACACCTTTGACTGAGAAACTAGAACCTGAAGAAGTTACAAATATTATGAATAGGGTTCTTACAGTTCAAGCAGATGCAGTCAAAAAGAATGGCGGTATGGTTGATAAATATATTGGAGATGCAATGATGGCAGTGTTTGGCGCTCCATTGATGATTTCAGAACCAGAAGATAAAGCAATTGATACAATGATTGATATTCTTGATGGAGTAAAATTACTTAACTATCAGCTAGAAAACGAAGGCTTACCAACTATTAAAATTGGAGTAGGCATAAACTCTGGAGAATCTATTGTGGGAAACATGGGTTCAAGCACAAGATTTGATTACACTTGTATTGGCGATGCTGTGAATGTAGCTGCACGTTTGGAATCAAACACAAAAGAATTAGAAGTTTCAAACCTGATAGGAGAAGCTACTGCAAAGAACTCTACTTACAAATTGCAAGAATTAGATGGTATTATGGTCAAAGGCAAAAGCCAAAAGCTAAATGTCTATACATGGAGATTTGACCTATGAAAAAATTATTACAAGGCGTTTTAGGAGCAGTTGCGCCAACAATTGGAACTGCACTTGGTGGACCAATGGGTGGAATGGCAGCAAAGATGATTGCAGAAAAATTGGGACTTCCAAACTCTAATCCAAAAACTATTCAATCAGCAATGAACAATCTTTCTCAAGAAGATGCAATGAAGTTGAAAGAAGCAGAGATGGAATTTGATGCACAAATGAAACAAATGGACGTAGATATTTTTGCGCTTGAAGCACAAGAAAAAGAAAGTGCAAGAAAGTATTTCTCAAAAGATTGGACAGCAAGAGTAATTGGTGTCGCAACTATTGGTGGATTTCTGGGTTACATTTTTTTAGTAACACTGCAACCACCAGAACAAAATTCAGAAGCATTGATAAATCTTGTGCTTGGTTATCTTGGTGGTCTTGCCAGTGCAATCATTTCTTTTTATTTTGGAGCTTCGCAATCAAATAACAAAGATTGATTTTGAAGAAGCTGTGAACTAAACTCAATTTAACTAGAAAAGGAGTGACATGGATTTTTTTATAGGATTCTTACTTATATCTATTGCAGCTTTTGCATTAATTTGGAAATACAAACCTGAATGGATAGATTCTTTGAAATCGTATTTACCAGAAATACTTAGTTTTCAAAAAAAAGATAAAAAGAAAAGTAAAAAATAATGACTGAGCCATTTGTATATAACTGCAACCTAGTCAAAGTTGTAGATGGAGACACAATTGATGTAGATGTTGATTTGGGCTTTGATTGTTGGTTGCGCAACAAAAGGGTAAGGCTCATGGGGATAGATACACCAGAATCACGAACTAGAAATCTCGCAGAAAAAGCATTAGGTCTAAAAGCAAAAGATAGATTGATTGAATTGTGTGGAGAAAAATTGATGCTTAAGTCACAAGGCATTGATAAATATGGAAGAATATTAGGAGTGCCATATACAAAAGATGGTCTTGATATTTGCAACATTCTAGTTGAAGAAACTCACGCAGTGCCATATTTCGGTGGCAAAAAAACTCATAAATGGGGGTAACATGAAAAGAGAATATATGAATATTTCTGAAGAGGGAAAGTGCCTTATAAAAAAGTTTGAAGGTTGTGTTTTAGATGCTTACAAATGTCCTGCAGGAAAGTGGACGATTGGTTATGGTCACGTAAAAGGAGTAAAAGAAGGAGACACATGGTCACAATCCCATGCTGAGTATATGCTTGACG
>CEVB01014681.1_pt1 | contig 18613 bp, 17 predicted proteins | sample 531381 | NCBI WGS metagenome assembly CEVB01 (sample SAMEA2622763, study PRJEB7988) | marine metagenome | biome: marine biome (ENVO:00000447); feature: surface water layer (ENVO:00002042); material: "saline water (ENVO:00002010), including plankton (ENVO:xxxxxxxx)" | depth 5 m | reverse complement strand
TGAACAAGTGCAGTTTGGCGACTACGAGCAGTTTAGCTTTAAAGGCGCTGATGACGATACTGTGTATGGATATCTGGTAAAGCCGTGGGACTTTGACGCCAAGAAAAAATATCCGATGGCGTTTTTAGTCCACGGCGGGCCGCAGGGCAGCTTTGGCAATATGTTTAATGAGCGCTGGAATGCGCAGATGTATGCCGCCAAAGGCTATGCGGTGGTGATGATCGATTTTCATGGTTCAACCGGCTATGGCCAGGAATTTACAGCCTCTATCAGCCGTGACTGGGGTGGTAAACCGCTGGAAGACTTAAAGAAGGGTTTTGACTACATCGTGCAGGCGCAACCGTGGATTGATGGCAGCCGGGCTTGTGCGCTTGGCGCGTCTTACGGCGGCTACATGATGAACTGGATTGCCGGTAACTGGCCAACCGGTTTCAAGTGCCTGGTTAACCACGCTGGCTTGTACGATATGCCAAGCTTTTATGGCAGCACTGAGGAATTATGGTTTCCGGAGTATGATTTAGGCGGGCCGGTATGGCAGGCTGAGTCTGACTATCAGAAATTTAACCCTGCAGCGCTGGCAGACAAATGGCAAACGCCGATGCTGGTGATCCATGGCTTAAAAGACTACCGCGTGCCGTATGCGCAGGGGCTGGGCGCCTTTACCAACCTGCAACGTAAAGGCATTGACTCGCGCTTAGTGATTTTTCCGGATGAAAATCACTGGATCTTAAACAAGGACAACCGCGTACGCTGGTATAACGAAGTATTCCAGTGGCTGGATAAGTACACCAAAGGTTAAGTTTGTTAAAGTAAGCTGGCGTAATAATTACCAGCTGTATGCAAATATTACCTCTGCTAGGCTACCGGTTGCACGTTGACCGGTAGCTTTTATATTAGATCCCGCCTTTAAAAACCGATTTTTTTCAGCGCCTTATTATTTTATGTACCTGTGAAGTACCGGTTTGGTACAGCCATTGCGTTAGATCATGGTGTTGTAACATTAAGCTGTGTCTTTACAGCGTCGTTTCGTAATCAGTAAGAGGAGATATGACATGAAAACGCAACTGAATTCTGCAATGCTCCTTACTTTGGCTATAGCAACTACTTCAGTGCTGGCTGGTGGAGTCGGCCACATGGATACCGTAGATACAGATAAAAACGGTACTGTATCGAAAATAGAATTTGAGCAATATGTCGGCGAGCAGTATTTTGGCAAAGCTGACCGTAACAATGACGGTATGATTGATGATACTGAATTTATGGCCAACCGCATGGGGGGGAATCTGGATGAGTTTGACCGTGACAGTGATGGCCGTTTAACCCGTACAGAGTGGCATACCAGTGTGTTTGATAAGTTCGATACCAACAGCGACAGGGTATTGGATAAAAGCGAATGGCAGCGGGTTAAAAGCAGCGGCATTGGTATGTAGCTGTATGTAAGCTGGCATCAGGCTTTTGATTTCGGCATACCCGGGCAGTAAACTGCCCGGGTATTTTATGTTGTTAACCCGCTCTGTATTCTTTAACCTGTCGTTGGCTTGACTGCATAAAATTACAGTCAGCCAATTACTCACCGGTTTTCTGCAAGGGTATGTGATGAATTTTCAAGACTGCCGCGAGCATTGCCTGATGCAACTGCAAAGTAGCGAAGATTTTCCATTCGGTCCGGATATTTATGTTTATAAAGTGGCGGGTAAGATTTTCGCGATTTTGTCGGAAACAGCCGGGGTGGCAAGAGTGAATCTGAAATGTGATCCGCAGGAGGCACTAATGCTGAGAGATATATTCCCGGCAATAACGCCCGGCTATCATATGAATAAGCAGCATTGGAACACGCTGCAGCTTGATGGCAGCGTACCTGAGAATGAAATTAAACGTCAGATAGAAAATTCTTTTCAGCTGGTGGTGAAAAGCCTGCCTAAAGCCAGACGACCGCAGTTAGCAGGCTAAACTGGGCACTGCGATCATCTGTATGCCGGCTCTCAGGCGCTAGCTTCACCGGCAATTTGTTGCAATGCCGCCGCAAGTTGTGATGGTTCCTGTGCACCTGAAATAAGATATTTATTATTGATGACAAAAGCCGGTACCGATGAAATGCCAGCATGCTGGTACTTCGCAATATCGGCATCGACGATGTCGGCGTACTCATTTGTTGCCAGGACCTTTGCAGCGGCGTCTTTGTCCAGCCCGGTGCTTTGTGCGCACTGCATCAGCACTTCATGGTTTGAAACATCAGCAGCTTCCCCAAAATACGCATTAAACAATGCCTGTTTCATCGCTGTGGCTTTATGCTGGGTATCAGCCCATTTGACTAAGCGGTGGGCATCAAACGTATTACAGGTAAAACGCTGCTGCATCTTGCTGAAGTTAAGCCCAAGCTCTGTCGCAATGCGGATCATATTCTCCTGCGCTGCCCGCATTTCAGCTTCCGGCCGGCCATATTTGCGGCTCAGTGCCGGCAATATAGGCTCTTTGGACATATTTTTATCCGGGTTCAGCTCAAATGCATGCCACTCTATCGTTGCATTTATATCAGGTAAACTTTTTAACGCCTTTTCCAGCCTGGCAAAACCAATGGCGCACCATGGGCAGGCAATATCAGATACCAAATCGATTTTAATTTGTTGCATTACCAGACTCCTGTGCGTCCAGGTTTAGCAAATAGCTGACCAGATCATTAAATTGCTGCTGTGATTTTAACGCCCCGATTTTAATCACATATTTACCATTGACGACAAAAGTCGGTACTGAAGTGATATTGAGCTTCTCGCGAATGCTGTCGTAACCGGCAACCTCTGCAAGTACCGGCATGCTGTCAATTCTACTGTTGAACATGTCCGGCGCAACGCCATGCTCGGCAAACAATGCTCTTACATCTGCACGGTTAGCGGGGGCTTTACGCTCTGTATGAATACGGGCAAACAGTGCTGGCGTGATGCTGTGTTCAACATTCAGCGCTACTGCCAATGCATAGGCGCGCTGTAACTCCGGCCCCATATCTCTTCCCAGAAAAGACACCGGAGCCCGTTTGAAACTGACATCAGCCGGTAATGATGTTTTAAGCTGCTGTGCGATCGGCTCGAAGTTGTAGCAGTGCGGACAGAAATATGAGAAAAACTCCATTACCTGTTTTGGTGTGCTAACGCCAGACGACACCACATCATAATGTTCACCGGCATTAAAATCCTGTGCCAGCAAGGAGGGGGTAAGTAACACGAACAACAGGGGTAGCAGCAGTTTTTTCATCAGTAGTTCCGATTTTTTCAGTTATTAACAGTAGCATGATAAAACAGCTGCGGGGTTAAGCCAAATGCTGGCAGTGTGATTAGTGGAACTCGGCTACCGGTTGGCTAAGGTGGCTTTGTAGCTGATGTTTTGGTGAGGCAACCCCGAATTGCTGGCGCAGCCTGGCCGCTGTACCGTCTGCTTCCAGTTTAAACAGTGTTTTAGCCAGTGCTTGCAGCAAAGGTTGATAACGTTTATGCAGCATGTGGTAATCCGGCACCGTTTTTAATGTTTGCATCATGCTGTCAAAGCCCTGTGGCTGTTCCGGTAAGCTATAAGCGACAAACAGCGCAGCGTCGACTTTTTGCTGTTCATACAACTGACGGGCAGCAGCGGTATCTGCTGCCTGGATTAACTTGATATCTGACGGCAGTGCCTGCAGCATGTTTTCCAGAATTACGGCGCCGCGGATATAAACAACACTATTCACGGTAGAAAAACTACAACCGGCACATTTTGTCTGGTTAACATATAGATTAACGTCTGTATCAAATAGTACATAAGGCACAGCCCTTAAATTGGGATAGCTTTGGGTGGCTTCCAGTACTCTGGCCAGTTCACCGGACAGATTACCTCTATTAGATTCGATCAGACTTCTGCCAAGAGGCACGGTGATAAATTCAACCGGGATCCCCATGGCCTTGTAGGCTTCGCTAAGCAATGCCTGACTATACTGCGCTGCCGGCGTGTCCAAAGCGCTTCTGAATATCAACTTTTGCTCGGAGCTTGCAAGCGCAGCAGAGGCGGCTAAAAACAAACAAATGATAAAGCCCAGTCTGGGCCAACGGCTATTCATGAGGTTACCGGTGTCGTTACTGACAGATGCTGTAGCGTGAGAGCGCAATTATATATCACTTTGCTAACTTCTCAGCCAAAAAATCTACCAGCACACGTACTTTGGCGGATAAATGCCTGTTTTGCGGGTACAATGCCCAAATCCCGTCATCGGGCTGACGAATAGTATCCAGCACTGAATACAATTGTGCGCTGTTAAGTTTGTCTCTGACGTAATAATCCGGCAGCTGTACCAAGCCTAAACCTTTTAAAGCGGCATCCAGCAGTGCAACGCCACTGTTGCAGATTATTCTTCCTTTGGGTTTAAATTGCTGCATGCTGCCATCAACGTTAAAACGCCACACCGCAACTGTGCCCGTCAGGCACTGATGTTGCTGCAGCTGCTGTAGTGTTGTTGGCGTACCGTTTTTGTGCAGATATTCAGCAGACGCGACGATGTACTGGGTTCTGCTGGCCAGCTTACGCGCTATCAGGCTGGAGTCTTCCAGTGTACCCAGACGTATCGCCAGGTCAAAACCACCCTGAATAAGATCTAACTTGTTGTTGGTCAGCTGCATATCCAGCTCGGTATCAGGATATAGCTTAAGAAAATCATGCAATAGCGGGGCAATGTGGGTTTCGCCATAAAATACGGGTGCTGTGATCTTAATCAGCCCTTTGGGGCTGGCCTTCAGGTTGGCCAGCGTACGGTTTGCCTCTTCCAGACTGCTGACAAGGTGGCGGCAATGCTGCAGGTAGAGTTGGCCTTCTTCGGTCAGGCTGACATTACGCGTGCTGCGATACAATAATTTAATCGCCAGCGATGTTTCCAGCTCGGCAATATTACGGCTGACCTGCGCCACCGAAATCCCCAGTACTTTGGCGGCTTTGGTAAAACTTTGCTGCTCTGCTACGGCTACAAACTCACTGATCCCAATCCAGTGTTTCATTTGGTTTTGCCTTAGTATTATTGCAAATATGAAAAACTTATTTGCATTGTAGTGGTATTTTCATTGATATGGAAAAAATACAATTCAGGTTACACTTGCCGTTATAAACTTTGCCTGTGTTAACTTTTTAAAAAGGACAACCCAATGAACATGATTAAAACACGTGCAGCTGTGGCCTGGGGCCCAGGTCAGCCTTTATCAATTGAAGAAGTGGACTTAATGCCACCGCAAAAAGGTGAAGTCCTGGTTAAAATTGTGGCGACCGGTGTGTGCCACACTGATGCTTTTACGTTGTCCGGTGAGGATCCTGAAGGTATTTTCCCGGCTATTCTGGGCCATGAGGGTGGCGGTATTGTTGAAGCAGTGGGTGAGGGCGTAACCTCTGTTGCTGTCGGCGATCATGTTATTCCGCTATACACGCCGGAGTGCGGCAAATGTAAGTTCTGCTTGTCGGGTAAAACTAACTTGTGTCAGGCCATTCGCGCAACCCAGGGTAAGGGTTTGATGCCAGATGGCACCACACGTTTTTCAAAAGACGGTAAACCAATTTATCACTACATGGGCACATCAACGTTCTCTGAATACACGGTGTTACCGGAAATCTCGCTGGCGAAAATCAGTAAAGAAGCGCCGTTAGAAAAAGTCTGTCTGCTCGGTTGTGGCGTGACCACAGGTATGGGCGCGGTAATGAACACGGCTAAGGTAAAAGAGGGCGATACGGTAGCCATTTTTGGCCTGGGTGGTATTGGTTTATCGGCAGTAATTGGCGCCGTGATGGCCAAAGCCAGCCGGATTATTGCTATCGATATCAACGAAGATAAGTTTGATATTGCGAAAAAGCTCGGCGCAACAGATGTGGTAAACCCGAAGAAATTTGATAAGCCGATTCAGGAGGTTATTGTTGAGATGACCGATGGCGGCGTTGATTTCTCGTTTGAATGTATTGGTAATGTCAATGTGATGCGCTCAGCCCTGGAGTGCTGTCACAAAGGCTGGGGGGAGTCGGTTATCATCGGCGTTGCTGGCGCGGGACAGGAAATTTCTACCAGACCGTTTCAGCTGGTAACAGGTCGGGTATGGCGCGGTACGGCGTTTGGCGGTGTAAAAGGGCGCAGCGAGCTACCAGATTATGTCAACCGTTACTTAAATGGTGAGTTTGAGCTGGATACCTTTATTACCCATACCATGCCGCTGGAAGATATTAATAAAGCCTTTGATTTAATGCATGAAGGTAAGTCAATCAGAACTGTTATTCATTTCTAAGTGAGCCCAGGTGTAGTCAGGACGGATTACAACACCCGCCCTGGCTCGCCACAGCAACTCGCCCTTAGCCTGCGGCAGGGCTCAGACACTCTGTGGCGACCAGAACGGGGTTCTAATCCTCTTCGAGGGATAGCAGAAGGATATTTTTTATGACAAATTCACAGGCGTTGCCAGCCATAACCAAAGTAAGTGAGCAGCTATGCTTTGGTGGTAAGCAAATCCGTTATAAACATCAATCGGCAGTATTACACTGCGACATGCAGTTTTCTGTTTTTCTGCCACCGCAAGCCGAAACCGCGAGGGTACCCGCGCTATACTGGCTGTCGGGGTTAACCTGTACTGATGAAAATTTTTCCAGTAAGGCCGGCGCACAGCAATTTGCCGCCAAACTGGGTATAGCGCTGATTATACCGGATACCAGCCCGCGCGGTGACGATGTGCCGGATGATGAAAATGCCGCCTACGATTTTGGCCTCGGTGCTGGTTTTTATGTTAATGCTACTCAGGCACCATTCTCTAAGCACTATCATATGTATGACTATATCGTTAGCGAATTGCCTGAACTGGTAGAAGCAGCATTGCCGTTAACAGAAAAACGTGCGATCAGTGGTCATTCGATGGGGGGGCATGGCGCTTTGGTTATTGGCCTTCGCAACCCGGAGCGTTACTGCAGCATTTCCGCTTTCTCGCCGATTTGCAATCCGGCAAATAGCCCTTGGGGTATTAAGGCTTTTAATGGTTATTTGGGTGAAGATAGAAGCCAATGGCAGCAATATGATGCATCTTTGTTGTTGCGGGATGCAAAGAAGGTAGCGCCGATTTTGGTGGATCAAGGCAGCGCAGATAATTTCTACCCAGAGCAACTGCGTACAGCAAGCCTGGTGGAAGCGGCATCTTTAAACGATGTTAATGCCGAGATCCGGCTGCAGCCAGGTTATGATCATAGCTACTACTTTATCGCCAGTTTTATTGGTGAACACCTGCATTTTCATGCGCAGTACTTGAAGTAAACTGCTGTGCTGGCATACTCCGGTAAAAAGACGTTACCGGAGTATGCCATGAGTTACGATGACAATAATATTTTTGCAAAAATTCTGCGCGGCGACATTCCCAGTTTCAAAGTGTACGAAGATGACTACACGCTGGCCTTTATGGACATCATGCCTCAGGCCGACGGTCACACCCTGGTTATCCCAAAGTTTAAAGCAGAAACGCTGTTGGACATTCCAGCCGATGAGCTGATCCATACCATGACCACAGTGCAAAAAGTGATGTCCGCGCTAAAATCTACCCTTGGGGTTGAAGGCGTTGTGCTAATGCAGCTTAACGGCGAAGCGGCAGGCCAAACCGTACCGCATTTACATTTTCATTTAATTCCTGAGCATCTGCGAAAGTTAAAAGGCCACGGTGCCGAGCAGGGTGATATGGAAAAAATTAAGGCATTAGCCCAGAAGATCAGTGCAGCGCTATAAGTAGCATTAACTTAGAAAAATAAAAAACATAAGTCAGCAGATGAGCAACTATTACCCGCAAGTGTTTAGCGTACTCAGGCAGTGCTCCCGTCATGCATTATGGCGCAATGCATTGCTATTGCTGCTTTGGCTTGTTGTCTGGATGTTAGGGCTGCTGGTTGAATACACCGAGCATGCCAGCATTTGGTTTCCCGCTGCCGGGCTTACCAGTGCAGCGGTTTTTATTGTTGGCGTCAGAGCCGTGCCGGCACTATTGCTGGGCTCTGTGATTGTTACATTCTGGACCGCTCAGCACTATCAATTGCCCCTGAGCTATGCACAGTTGCTGCAGGCCGGCTTGCTGTTTGGTGTGGCGCATATACTGCCGTACTATGCCGGCGCCAGGTTGCTCAGGCGTTTGGCTAATATTGGTCAGTTCTATTTGCCATTATTTGTGATCGGTTTTTTGCTGGTTGCGGCGCTAAGTTCATTAGTTGCCACCTTTTCAGTGCTGGGTGCGCTGGTGGTATCGTCTATGATGCCGGTTGAAGATATTGCCCACACCTGGTTACCGTTCTGGATTGGCGATATGGCTGGCGTGATTGTCATTGCACCAGTATTTTGTGGCCTTTTGGCTGTGCTTTACCCATCCCCCAAGTTTGTATTGGAAGACTACATAGGCCCACAGCAAACTGCGGCTAGCAGCGGCTATCAGTTTAAACTGATGGTGAATGTTATTCTGCTCAGCCTGGCAATGCTGCTTGCTCGCTACTCCGACTCGCCACAAAGTGCTTTTGCGGTATTTTTTCTGGTGATCCCGCATATGTGGATTGCCTGTACCGAGTCTGCGTTTTTTACTGCTCTTAGTGTTGCGCTGAGTAGTTTTGCAATAGCATTGCTGGTGCATTTTCTTGGCCTGATGCAGTACGCCATGGTGTATCAGTTTGCTATTAACGTTATTGCTGCTAATGCGCTGTTTGGCCTGGCGGTACCGGCGTTGATGACGGCGAATAAACAGCTGCGGCTGATTGTGTCAACCGACAGCCTGACTAAAGTGGCATCGAGGGTGCATTTGCAGCAAAGAGCTGAGTTGGAGATTGCCCGTTCGCTGGAACAACAGGAACCACTGTGCCTGATGGTGTTTGATATTGATCATTTTAAGCAAATTAACGATCAACTGGGCCACAGTGTTGGCGATCAAGTGTTGCGTGATGCCTGTCATACTGCGCAGCAGCTGCTCAGACCTACGGATGTGATAGGTCGTTATGGCGGAGATGAGTTTGTCGTGTTGTTGCCGCATACTCAGCAAGATGTGGTTGTTGCTATCGGTCAACGTATTATTGGCCGCCTCAGAGACATTAAGCTGGCAAACGATCTGAGCGTGTCTGCCAGTTTTGGTGTCGCAGCGCTGAAAGCTGATGACAGCTTCAGAACACTATTTGAAAGGGCCGATGCAGCCCTTTATCAGGCAAAGAAAAAAGGTCGTAGTCAGGTAGCCTGGCATTAGATGTCAGTGCGTTGCAGTAAGTCCCACTGGTTACCATACAGATCGGTAAAAACAACCACAGTGCCATAAGCTTCTTCACGTGGTGCTTCAAGGAACGTGACGCCGGCTGCTTTCATCGCATTATAATCCCGCCAGAAATCGTCAGTTTGTAAAAACAACCACACCCTGCCGCCAGCCTGCATGCCAACAGATTGCTTTTGCTGTTCAGTTGCTGCTTTGGCCAATAACAACGCTGTACCATTGTGCTGCCTGGGGGCTACCTGTACCCAACGCTTGCCTTTACCTAAGTCGGTATCTTCCAGCAGCTCAAACCCAAGTTTGGTGGTATAAAACGCGATAGCCTCGTCATAGTTGTCTACCAACAGCGCAACATTTGCAATATGTGCCACAGCATACTCCTGTGTATTTTAAAGTGCGCGGATCCTGCCAGTGCTGTATCTGTTTAACAAGTCTTGTCACGTGATTTTCACTTGAGCTTGCGACAAATTGCACTTAAGGTAGCGGCTTTTGAAGCGCAGTTGTTATTGTCGTTAAGGAATCGCTGTTGTGCGTATACTGAGCCTTTTAAGTATTTCTGTTTTCTTTTCAGTGGGATGTGCAACACAGCCGCAGTCAGAGAGCGCTCTGACATTGAATATTATTCATATTAACGACACCCATTCCCATTTTGATGCCAGCCCGGTCAGCGTGATGCATGATGGCGAGCCGGTTTACACTTTTGTTGGTGGGCACCCGCGTATTTTGACGCAGGCACAGCAGCTTAAGCAGCGTTCTGTGCAGGATAAGATCCCGGCATTGTTTTTACACGGTGGGGATGCGTTTAAAGGCAGCGCTTATTTTGAGCTGTTTGAGCAGCGCATTAATATTGATGTGTTAAACCGTATGCATATTGACGCTATGGCACTTGGCAACCATGAGTTCGATATTGGCCTGGCGAAGCTGTCAGATTTTATCGGTAAGGTTAACTTTCCGTTACTGGCGGCCAACGTTGATACGGCAGAAGAGCCGGCTTTGGCTGGCAGTAAAAACATAAAGCCTTATGCATTATTTGTTGTGGAACAACACCAACTGCACGCTATTGCTGACATAGCCGAGGCCAATGGGCGCGAGCTGGTAGCTGTTTTTGGTTTAGCACTTGAAGATATGCGGGCTATAGCTCCGGATACCGGTGCGCTGGTGTTTCATAATGAGATCCACTCTGCGCAGCGAACTGTCGATATGTTAACTGCGCAAGGTGTTAAACACATCATTGCGCTGACGCACCTTGGCCATCAACGCGACTTAGCGGTTGCCGCGGCTGTGAACGGTATTGATGCTATCGTTGGCGGCCATTCGCATAGTTTGCTTGGCGATTTCCGTCACTGGGGCCTGGGGCAGCAGCGACCTTATGCCGAGCTGGTGATTAACCCTGACGGACAGGGCAGAACCTGTGTGGTGCAGGCCGGACAGTTTGCTCAGGCGATAGGACAGGCGCAGCTAAGTTTTAACAACGCCGGACAATTAATCCGTTGCAATGGTCAGAACACTTTACTGGCCAGCCGGGATTATTTTTCCTCCGCACAGCGCAACGAGCAAAGCCGCTTTACCGGCAGTAAACAGAAAAACACAGAGCAGTATGTTGCGGCTTTGCCACGCACGGCGATAGTGGCAGAAGACGCCTCATTGCGTCAGCTGTTGGACACTAAGTACAAACCGGCGGTCAGCCGTGCTTATGGTGAGCAAATTGCCGTTGCCGAACGCAAAATTAATCATGTCAGGTTGCCTGGTAGTGGCGGTAGCTCGAACCATGGTTCCGAACTGGCAGGGCTTGTTGCCGATGCGATGGTATATTGGCTTAATCGTAGTGATGTCAGGGCAGTTTCGGGCCAAAACGTCGATTTTGCGCTGATCGGTGCGGGCAATATCCGCTCAGCTATTGAAGCTGGGAATGTGTATGAGGGCCATGTGCGGCTTGATGTGTTGCCATTTAATACGCCGCTCAGCGTCATCAGTATCAGTGGCGCACAGCTTGAAAAGCTGCTGACAGAGACGATCAGTGCCACGTTAGTACCCGGTGCGCACAGCGGTAAGTTCCCGTACACCGGCAAGCTGCGCTATATAGCATCAGAAGTGGCGGCAGGTGAAGCTGAGCTTAGTCAGCTGCAGTTTTGGCGTGATGGAAAGTGGCAGAATATTCAGCCGGAACATGTCTATACGATGGCAACAACGCAATACCTGGCTGATGGTAACGATGGCTGGCAGGTGTTGCAGCAAATACAGCAACATAGCAGCGACCGGCTGGATATTATATTACAGCACGGTCAACCGGCGGTATTTAGCGTAAATAAAGTGACGGCCACAATGGACAGCAGCGGTGCAACGTCGTTTAGCGCAGTCTACAACGATATCGGCAAACTGCCTTGTGATGTACAGGGCACCGATTGCAAGGTCGCCGCCCGGGCTGTTATTGATTACCTGAAAGCCACACCGTCGCTGCTTTCGCAACCACGCCAGCCAACGGTGACGTTACTGCGCTGAGTTAACGTTTAAATTTCGTTTCCAGTATCACTGAAGAGTTAGTGCGCTCAACGCCGTCAAGGTTACCAATGTCATCCAGTATGTGGCTCAGCTGCTCTGTGCTCTGAGCCTGCACTATCGCAATCAAATCATACTCACCACTGATCGCATACAGCGCCGACACTTGCGGGATTTGTTTTAGTTCGATATTGGTTTTAGCCGTCAGCTTTTGCCGAACCTTTATGCTGACATGGGCCGATACCAGTGATGCCAGATAGTCATCACCATAATCTACCGAATACCCTTTGATAATGCCACTGTGCTCAAGCTTGGCAATACGGGTTTGCACCGTAGAACGGGACAGATCCAGCATTCGGGCCAAGTCTGAAATGCTGGCTCTGGCATTGTGCTTTAATACGGCTAGTAGTTTTTCATCTTCCTTGCTTATCATTTTGCTAATTGATTCCGTTAAATTGCAGTGTTGGCTTGTTATATTGCTGATAATGATACTGCAATGTGACGGCCGTCGGCAATATAATAAAGCAACTATTACAGCGTACCGCCACCAGTAGAATTGAGAACAGGCGGTGTTTTCTATAGCAACAGTGAGGTTTTTATGCAGGTAACAAGAAGTTTGTTTGATGAAGTTATGGTACCTAACTATGCGCCGTCGAAAATTATTCCGGTCAAAGGCGAAGGTTCACGCGTATGGGATCAGCAAGGTAATGAGTTTATCGATTTCGCCGGTGGTATTGCGGTTAACTGTTTAGGCCATTGTCATCCGGCGCTGGTGTCTGCATTAAACGATCAGGCCGACAAACTGTGGCATTTATCTAATGTAATGACCAATGAGCCAGCATTGCTGTTAGCCAAAGCACTGGTCGATGCCACTTTTGCTGAGAAAGTGTATTTTGCTAACTCGGGCGCAGAGTCAAACGAAGCGGCTCTGAAACTGGCACGTCGCTATGCGAAAGACAAATATGGCGAGCAGAAAAACCAGATCATCGCCTTTAAACAAGGCTTCCATGGCCGTACTTTCTTTACAGTAACAGTGGGTGGTCAGCCCGCTTACTCTGACGGCTTTGGCCCGAAACCAGACGCTATTGTGCATGCAGAGTTTAACAATCTGGATAGCTTAAAAGCGCTGATTAACGACAACACCTGTGCGGTAATGGTTGAGCCGGTGCAAGGTGAAGGCGGTGTGATGCCAGCGTCGAAAGAGTTTATCAAAGGTGTGCGCGAGCTGTGCGATGCACACAACGCGCTGCTGATTTTTGATGAAGTACAAACCGGCGTCGGCCGTACCGGCGAGCTGTATGCGTATATGGGTTATGGCGTCACGCCAGACATTTTGACGACGGCTAAAGCCTTGGGTGGTGGTTTTCCGATTGGCGCTATGTTAACGACTACTGAGATCGCTAAGCATCTGGTCGTGGGGACCCATGGTTCTACCTATGGCGGTAACCCGCTGGCCTGTGCCGTAGCGCTGGCTGCAGTCAATACCGTGAATACACCGGCAGTGCTTAGCGGTGTTAAAGCCAAGGCTCAACTGTTTAAAGACGGCCTGAACAAAATTAATGAAAAGTACCATGTATTCAGCGAAATCCGTGGTGCTGGCTTATTGATTGGCGCGGTATTAAACAGTGATTATGCGGGTAAAGCGCGCGATATCATGCTGGCGTCGGCAGAAGAGGGCCTGATGGCGCTGGTTGCCGGAACCAATGTAGTGCGCTTTGCGCCGTCACTGGTGATCCCGGATGCAGATATTGAAGCTGGCCTGGCGCGTTTTGAGCAGGCGGTTGCCAGCGTGGTAAAGGGCTAAATTATGTTAGTGATCCGGCCGATCACCGCAGCTGATTTTGCTGCGCTAAAACACATCGCAGTTGAGTCCGGTGCGGGTTTTACCTCGCTGCCGGTAAATGATGACCGGTTGAAGCAGAAAATTACCCATGCAGAGCATAGCTTTGCCGCTGATGTGACAGCGCCGGGAGATCAGGGCTATCTGTTTGTACTGGAAGACACTGCCAGTGGTGAGATAGTCGGTACTACCGGTATTGAAGCGGCAGTAGGTACCAGCACGCCGCTGTATCACTTTCAGCAAAATACGGTTATTCACCACAGTGCTGAACTGAATGTGTTTAATCAGCTGAAAACACTGACGCTGTGTAACGATTACACCGGCGCGTCTGAAATTTGTACTTTATTTTTGCGGGAAAGTTACCGGCGTAACCATGCCGGGCGATTTTTATCAAAAGTACGGTTTTTGTTTATGGCGGAACACCCGCAGCGTTTTAGTGACCGTGTTATTGCTGAAATGCGCGGTGCTGCTGATAGCGACGGCCAGCCACCGTTCTGGCACTGGCTGCAGCAACTGTTTCTGACGATTGATTTTCCTACGGCTGATCATCTTATCGGTATTGGTAAGAAGGCCTTTATTGCCGAGCTGATGCCGCGTCATCCTATCTATGTTGGCTTACTGCCGCAGGGGGCGCAAGATGTGATAGGGCAGGTGCATCAGAATACAAAACCAGCGCTTAAAATGCTGGAGAGTGAAGGCTTTATTCACCGTGGCTATATTGACCTGTTTGACGCCGGGCCAACGGTAGAAGCCAGGTTAAGTCAGATTAAGTCGGTTGCGGCGAGTAAGAAAGTACCGGTTAAAATTGCCGATGTTCAGGGAGAGCAAACATTGGCCGTTGCCAACACGGCGTTGCAACAGTTTAGGGCCAGCTTTGGAAAAGCGGCAAAGTTTGATGCAGATCAGGGCGTGTTATTGCTAAGTGCAGAGTTTGCCGATACCTTGCAGCTGCACGATGGCGACCTGGCAAGATTTATTATTCTGGATAAGGCCTGAGAAGGCCTGCAAGTTAATTTGGTAAACGTTAAGGCGGATTAATAATGCATACTGATGTAAAAGAATTATTTGCCAATCTGTGGCAAAATTATGTAGCGGTCACTCCTTCTGCCAAGAACGTACACCGCTTACTGGGCAGTTCACAGCAGGACGATGTGATTAACGATCACATTGCGCTGCGTACTTTTAATCTGGAAAAAGTCGGGCTGGAGAAGCTGGCTGCGCACTTTATCGCACTGGGTTATGAAGAGTGTGGCGAGTATCACTTTGAAGCGAAGAAGTTATATGCCAAACACTATGAACACCCTGATCGCAGCCTGCCAAAAGTATTTATCTCTGAGCTGTTGCTGGATAAATGTTCGGTTTATTTACGCGATACCATTACCGCTTTAGTAGAGCAGATCCCGGCAGAAGCGGTAACGGCAGATAACTTTTTATACAGTGGCACACACTGGCAGGTCAGCCAGGCTACTTACGAAAAATTACTGGCAGAAAGTGAATATGCAGCCTGGGTTTCGGCCTGGGGCTATCGCGCGAACCACTTTACGGTAAGTGTGAACGACTTGCACAGTTTCGACACGCTAGAGCAAGTAAATACTGCACTGAAAGACGCTGGCTTCCTGCTAAATACGTCTGGCGGCGAAATTAAAGGCACGCCAGAGGTCTATCTGGAGCAGTCATCGACACTGGCCGATTTACACCCGGTGCAATTTAGCGATACTGTGGCGACAATTCCAAGTTGTTTCTATGAGTTTGCCCGGCGCTACCCGCTGGCAAACGGCGTACTATACACTGGTTTTGTTGCGGCTTCTGCCGATAAGATTTTTGAAAGCACCAATGCACGCTAATTGAAATGTTAGTGTGTAAAAAGCCGGCTTAATGCCGGCTTTTTTGCATTTTAACTAACGGATTAACAGTTGCTTACAGATAATAATGCCTCAGTAACTTGATCCACAGCGCAACTTTCTGACTAAATATTGCTCTGACCATAAAATATTGACAGATAACAGGAAGTATCTAACGGTGAACCGACTTAGCCGCTATTTTTTGCTTTTTACTGCAGCGTTAAATATCACAGCTGTAGCCGGTATGGAGCTAAAAACTGTGCCGTTAGCCCATCCTGCCAATGGCGATATTGTTCATCTGAAAGCAACACAACAGCTTGCAGTGTCTGGTTTTAGTCAGTTTGCCCGTTGGCTGAGTATGGTTGAGCTGAAGGATTTCACCGCCAGGCAACTGCCGATACCTGATGACGCCCAGTTTTTTAATCAGGCTACGCTAGCCGGGTTCGATAAACCGCAACTGGTGTTTATGGGTATAGGAGGCATCAGTCGGTTAAATGCAGATGCCTCTCAGGCACAGCGGTTGGTGACGGTAGAGTCGATATATCGTGTGCTGGATCAGAACCGGCTGCGCGAAGCAGAATTTGTGGTGGAACTGGGTTCAGGACTGAGTGATTTTATTGTGCCGGACTTTCAGTATACACATCTGTATCGTCAGCAGAATGACGGCAGCTTTGTGCATTATGCACTGCAAATTCCAGCGCTGGTGCAAAGCTGGCGGGCAGAACCGGACTATAAACCCAGAAAGCACTATTTGATAGACGCGAATCGGGATGGTAATACCGACTTGCTGTTTGTCTGGCAGGGGAAGTTTCATGTGTTTATGCAGCAACCTGATGGCCGTTTTGCTACCACAGCAACCGTGATGGATTGGCCGGTAGCATTGTCTACAGAGCAAGAAGCTGACCAGCGTAATGACGCCGGCCGCAGTTACAATGGCCAGTTTATCGATTCGCTGCGTGAGATAACGGATATTGATGGCGACGGCATAGTGGATTTAGTCGTCAACCGCGAGCAACTGGCAGATGCGCTGGAGCGCAATAACGCCTTTAGGGTGTATTTTGGCAAACATACTGCTAAAGGGCTGATGTTCGCTGCCGAACCAGATACTCAGTTAACAACGGAAACTTCCCCTATCGAGGTCAATATCGATGATATTAACGGTGATGGCCGGCAGGACTTTTACATACCAAGCACCCATTTCGGGGTAGGTACGCTGATCCGGGTATTGCTGCGCGGCAGCGCAAATCTGGATATCGATTTCTTTTTATTAAATGCTGAGCGGCAATACCCATCTAAAGCCGATTTTCGCCAGCAGGCCACCATAGATGTCAGTATCGGTAACTTTCGCTTTGATATGCCGCTGTTTGAGTTGGCGGATATTGATGGTAGCGGTAAAAAAAGCTTATTGGTAGGAGATGGGCAAGACACCCTTAAACTTTACTCGCAGGAAGATAAACGCTTATTCAGCCGGCGTGGTAAGTCGTTTGATTACGCACTGCCACGCGATGCCCGCCGGGTGAAAGTGGCCGACCTGACTGGCAATGGCAAAGACGATATTATTTTGCCATTTGACAATCAGGACGAACAGGATGTGCGTAATGCATTGCGTTTGTTATTAAATAACTGAGTTGTCCGACGCTAGGTGCCTGATACCTTACGGCAGGTACGTACTCTTTTATTCGAGCCTATTTCCTTTTCCAGCCGGCAAATAATTTGCTCGTCGGAGACATCATCTGTATTACCTGATACCTGAGTTGATCCCGAAGTGGCTGAATCGTTGTTTTTCTGTGGAGTACTACTTTTGCCTGCGCAGGCTGAAACTGTAAGTAATGCAAATATAATAATAATGTAACGCAAAACAACCTCTTAGTTGGTTTTAAATAAGGCATGCCAAGATAAGTGATTTGTTTTGTCGGCTCAATAGGTAAAAAGGTTGATTTTTAATTGTGTATTGTTAAACAAAAAGCACTGTGCCCGTCGGCTGACGGGCACAGTCTGGCATTACAGACGGGGTTCGAACTCAAATTTTGCCCGTTTACGCTCACGCAAGCCTATTTCGTTCAGGGTGTTCGCGTCGTACAGGCGGCCATTGACCATAGTGAATTGTACTTTATCGCTGACGCGGATATCGTCCAGCGGATTGCCGTCAATCACGATAAGATCGGCCAGCTTGCCAGCTTCCAGGCTGCCGAGTTGATGGTCCATACCGAAGGTTTTTGCCGGATTAATGGTGGCGGTTTTCAGCGCTTCTAACGGGCTCATCCCACCCTGAGCAAACATCCAGATCTCCCAATGAGCGCCTAAACCTTCACGTTGGCCGTGCGCACCGATGTTGGTTACTACACCGATATCACTCAGCTCTTTTGCTGTTTTGGCAACAGAAAAATGATTGTAGTGATGCTGAGGTGCTGTAGGCCGGCGCATGCTACGTGGTGCTAATTCATCCATTGGAACATAGGTGCGCATTTTGGGGTGTTTCCAGACTTCTGTTTTGTCGTACCAGTAATTTTCACCCCAGATCCCACCATAGGCGACGACCAGCGTAGGAGTATAAGCTGTGTTGCTGGCCTGCCACAGTTGTTTAACATCGTCATACACTTTAGCCGCGGGTAACGCATGCTCAATGGTGGTATGGCCATCTACGATCATTGTCAGGTTATGCTGCATCAGCGAGCCACCTTCGGGTACCACCAGCATATTCAGTTCACGTGCCGCCTGTATCACTTGCTGACGCTGATTACGCCGCGGCTGATTATAGCTTTTTACGCTAAACGCTCCCGCTTTTTGTAAGCGTTGCAGATGGAATTTCGCATCTTCCAGACTGTCGATATGAGAAGTGTAACCGGCACCTTCCGCACCATATAAAATAGTACCGGTGGAGAAAATACGTGGCCCGGCAATCATGCCAGCCTGTTGCATTTCACTGGCTGAAAATACTTCACGGGTATCGTTAGATGGGTCATGAATGGCTGTCACACCAAAAGCCAGCGAGGCATAATTTTGCCAGTTTTGCTGTGGCGTAATCTGGTTGCTGCCCTGGCTGCCATGAGCGTGAGCATCAAACAGGCCCGGCATAATGGTTTTACCTGTGATATCAAATACTTTTGCATTAACCGGTACGGCAACATCACTGCGTTTTCCTACCGCTTTAATTTTATTGTTTTCAACCAGTACCACACCGTCCTGAA
>CEVB01006648.1_pt1 | contig 18634 bp, 15 predicted proteins | sample 531381 | NCBI WGS metagenome assembly CEVB01 (sample SAMEA2622763, study PRJEB7988) | marine metagenome | biome: marine biome (ENVO:00000447); feature: surface water layer (ENVO:00002042); material: "saline water (ENVO:00002010), including plankton (ENVO:xxxxxxxx)" | depth 5 m | reverse complement strand
CAACCTAAGCTATTCAGGTTTCTTGCCAACTTTTTAAATTAATTTAATTTATTGAATACTATGATTTTTTATTTATTTTAATGAAAAGCTTCTGCTGTCAGTCATTATGAAATACACTACTAATTAGCCAATTTAACTAACTAATAGCACGCCATGAGCAGAAAATTCCAACAAGATAATCTGGTGGGGCAGTCTAACAGCTTTCTTAATGTGCTGGATCAGGTCTCGCAAATTGCACCGCTGGACAAACCGGTACTCATTATCGGTGAACGGGGTACAGGTAAAGAACTTATCGCCGCCCGTTTGCACTTTTTGTCCCAACGCTGGGATCAGCAATACCTGACACTTAACTGTGCATCGCTAAATGAGAACTTACTGGAAAGCGAATTGTTTGGCCACGAAGCCGGCGCTTTTACCGGTGCCAGTAAACGTCATGAAGGCCGCTTCGAACGCGCTCACGGCGGTACCTTGTTTCTTGATGAGCTGGCAAACACGCCAGGCCTGGTTCAGGAAAAACTGCTGCGTGTAATTGAATATGGGGAATTCGAACGGGTTGGCGGCAGCAGGCCTATCAAAACAGATGTACGGTTAATCTGCGCAACCAACGAAGATTTGCCGGTGCTGGCCGAGCACGGTGAATTTCGTGCTGACTTACTCGATCGGCTGGCTTTTGATGTTATCACCCTGCCACCGATGCGGGAAAGACGCGAAGATATTCTGCTGCTGGCAGAACATTTTGCCATTAACATGGCCCGCGAGCTCGGCTTTGAATTATTTAGTGGCTTTAGTGAAAAGGCTAAGCGTACTTTGCTGGATTACCACTGGCCCGGTAACGTACGTGAACTGAAAAATGTGGTGGAGCGCAGTGTTTACCGCACAAATAATGCTTATGTGCCGGTACATGATATTTTGCTGGATCCGTTCGAATCACCATACCGGCCGAAACAACGTATCAAAGCGCCAAAGCCGCAAATTGCCGCAGTTACAGCTGAAGCCACGATAGCACCACAGACTGCAGTACAAGCACCAACAGCAAGCGGTTCCAGCCTGTTCGATTTTACTCAGACGCAGGACTTTAAAACCTTGTCACAGGATTTTGAGGTCAGCCTGATTAAGCAGGCGTTGGCTGCAAGCCAGTTCAACCAGAAAAAAACCGCAGAATTGCTTAATCTGACGTATCATCAGTTGCGTGGCTACATGAAAAAGTATCAGTTACTGGACAGCCAACAAGTATGAAGCCAAACCACGGCCACATGTCATTATATGGTTTCAATCGCTGCACGATGTCTTTACTTGTGTGTAGTATCAGCTTACTAAGTGGATGCAAGCCTCCCTTGCCGGACACGGTACGAAGTGGCCTGGTGTACTGCTCAGAGGGCTCTCCCGAAACATTTAATCCTCAACTGGTAACGTCTGGTACCACTATTGACGCTATCAGCCAGCAACTTTATGACCGGCTGCTGGAGATAGACGCAGATACAGGCGAACTGGTGCCGGCGCTCGCCAAAAGCTGGCAGGTTAGCGCAGATGGTAAAACCTATCTTTTTACCCTGCGTGACGATGTGCAATTTCATCAGACAGAATACTTCAGCCCATCCAGACCGCTACAGGCTGAAGATGTGGTTTTTACTTTCAACCGTATTATGCAACGCAATCATCCGTTCCACCGCCAGGGTGGTGGAAACTATCCTTTTTTCCAGAGTGTAGATTGGGCAGATCTGGTCGACAGTGTTACCGCGGACACGCCACATCAGGTGCGTTTTAAGTTAAGCCGGCCTGACAGCTCATTTTTATCTAATATCGCAACCGATTTTGCGGCTATTTTATCGGCTGAATATGGTGCTCTACTCGTTAAATCGGGCCAGTTATCCAGAATGGACAGCCATCCGATAGGTACCGGCCCTTTCAGGTTTAAGGAATACCAAAAAGATGTGCTTATCCGCTATTATCGCCACCGCAATTACTGGCGTGAACCGGCCAAGCCAGAACAACTGGTGTTCGACATAGTTCCTAACAACGCGCGGCGCATGGCGAAATTGTTCACACATGAATGCGATGTGGTGGCTTTTCCCCGCGTAGCTGAACTTGGCTTAATTAGTAAAAGGCCCGATGTTGATGTGCAGGAAAGCACCAGCATGAATATTGGCTTTTGGGCATTTAATACCGCTAAGCCTCCGTTTGATCAGGTAAAAGTGCGTCAGGCACTGGCACATGCCATTAACCGCGATGCGATTTTGCAGGCCGTATATTTTGGCCACGCCACCGCCGCCGATTCCGTACTACCACCAACGTCATGGGCATATAACCCTAACCTGGCAGTACAGCAATATGACCCGGTTAAAGCAAAAGCCTTATTAACTGAAGCTGGTTATCCCGATGGCTTTAGTATGGATATCTGGGCGATGCCGGTGCAACGACTGTATAACCCTAATGCTCTGAAAATGGCTGAGTTGATGCAGGCCGACTTAGCACAAATTGGCGTGCGCGCCAGCATTGTGTCGTACGAGTGGAACAGCTTTCGTCGTAAGCTTGGCTCTTATGAGCATGATTCAGTGTTAATAGGCTGGTCGGCAGACAATGCCGACCCGGATAATTTCTTCCGGCCATTGCTAAGCTGTAGTGCAGCACTGACCGGCTCAAACCGGGCTAACTGGTGCGACGAAACCTTTGACAATCTGATAAGCCAGGCCTTGCTTACCGCTGATCAAAAACAGCGGCGCAGCTATTATATGGCAGCGCAGCAATATCTGGCAGAGCAAATGCCCTTGCTCAGCATCGCCCATTCCCAGCGTTTTCAGGCGATAAGCAGCGATATCAAAGGCGTGCGAATAAACCCGTATGGCGGAATTGCGCTGGCTAATGCTGTGAAGGATGTAAAATGATCTTATATCTGCTGCGCCGGATGTTTCTGCTGGCCTTCGTCTTTATTGCCCTGAGCATTTTTGCTTTTAGTCTTGGATATTTGTTTCCGGGTGAACCGCTGCAGAACTTTACCGGTTTAAGGCATATTTCTGCAGAACAGTTGCCCCTGTTACAACAGGAATACCGGATGGAACAGGGTTACATTGCACAATATCTGGCTTATCTGGGACGCATTTTCTCTGGAAACTGGGCATTATCATTCTCCAGTCAGCAACCCCTGCTACAGGAAATGCAGATGCTGATGCCAGCAACACTAGAGCTGGCATCTTACGCACTACTGATTTCGTTTTTTATTGGTATACCCATCGGTATTATTGCTGCCATCAAACCCGAAGGTACACTGAGTAAATTGATCTCTGCGGTTGCGGTTGCCGGGTACTCTATTCCGGTGTTTTGGTGGGCCCTACTGCTTATCATGTTGTTCTCCCTCGCGCTGGGCTGGCTACCGACTGCTGGGCGGATTGGCGTTTTATACGAAATCAACCATGTTACCGGCTTTATGCTGCCGGATATCCTGCTGTCAGGTACCGCACATCGCCAGGAAGCTATGCTAAACGCACTACGGCATTTGCTGCTGCCTACCATTGTGCTGGCAACCTTCCCGACGACTGTAATGATAAGATTTACCCGCGATGCAATGCTGGATGTGTGGGAGCAAAGCTATATAAAAACAGCCAGGGCAAAAGGGTTGAACCGCGGGCAGGTACTGTACCGGCATGCACTTCGTAACGCACTGTTGCCTGTAATACGGCAAATTGGTTTGCAATTCAGTACGCTGATCACGCTAGCAATGATTACTGAAGTTATCTTTTCCTGGCCCGGCATAGGCCGCTGGCTGATTGACAGCATTTATCAGCGTAATTATCCGGCTATTCAAGCCGGTTTGCTGGTAATATCAACCCTCGTCATAACAGTAAATATGCTGACCGAAATACTTCACACCGTTTTTAACCCGTTGGCAAGGAAACGCTGATATGGCTAAATTCCGCCTGCTTCCGGATGAACAACTTGCCCGCTCTCCTGTCAGACAATTATGGCGTGAGTTCTCAAGGCACCACAGCGCAGTAGCCGGGCTGCTGCTGTTTATTATTTTTTTTCTGCTGGCACTGATGTCGCCACTGATAAGCCCGCATGATCCTTACTTACAAAATGATACTCTGTTGTTATTGCCTCCATCCTGGTCAGAACAAGGATTGGTGCAATACCCGTTTGGTACTGACGATCTCGGCCGCGACCTATTCTCCAGGCTGTTAGTAGGTGCGCGATACACTTTTGGTATAGCTATCATCACCGTGCTCGGTGCTCTCATTATGGGGCTGCTGCTTGGCACCCTTGCGGGTATGAGCAAAGGCGTAAAATCCAGCATTTTTAATCATGTGCTGGATTTGGCATTAACAATACCGTCTTTGCTACTGGCGATCATAATTGTCGCGATACTGGGCCCTGGCCTGCAAAATACTACCTGGGCTATCATGCTGGCACTGCTGCCTCAATTTGTACACGGTATCCGCAACGCTATAGCTGAGCAGCTAAATCAGGACTATGTCGTTGCCTATCGCCTGGATGGCGCAAATAACTGGCAGGTATTCAGCCGGATTATCATGCCAAACATTTGGGAACGGCTTACGCTGATGGCCACAATGGCTCTGTCAACCGCAACGCTGGATATCGCCGCACTAGGTTTCCTGGGGCTGGGCGCTCAGGCACCCAGTGCAGAATGGGGAGCCATCATAGGCGACTCACTTGATCTGATTTATATTGCACCTGTCAGTGTGGCTGTGCCTGGCCTGTTAATCTTTATGGCTGTGTTGTCGGTTAATCTGGTAGGCGATGGCTTGCGTAACGCAGCCAAAAAACGGCGGGAAAACTGATGCTGTTGCTGGACATCAAAAATCTGACAATTGAGCTTAAAACATCCGACGCCCTGATCCGGGCAGTAGACAGAGTGAATCTAAGCCTGCGCGAAGGCGAAATCCGCGGTCTGGTAGGGGAATCTGGCTCTGGTAAAAGCCTGATCGCCAAAGCCATCGTTGGGGTGCTGAATAAACGCTGGCAAATCACCGCAGACAGGTTTAACTGGCGGGGACAGGATTTACTTAACCTACCGTACGAGCAACAGCGAAAAATCATAGGCCGCGACATTGCCATGATTTATCAGGAGCCAAGCCGTAGCCTGGATCCTACAGCCGCCATTCTGGAACAGCTCGAAGAAGCTATTCCGGATAATTTGCTCGACGGTCCCTGGTGGAAACGCAGCTATCTGCGCCGGCGTAAAGCTATAGCGCTGCTACATAAAGTCGGGGTTCGTGACCATCAGTCAGTACTGCAAAGCTATCCTTATCAGCTGTCAGAGGGCGTATGCCAAAAAATCATGATCGCGATGGCTATTGCGAAGAACCCCAAGTTACTGATAGCTGACGAGCCAACAACAACGCTGGAAAGTACTACCCAAGCCCAGCTTTTTCGCCTGTTGGCCAGCTTCAATCAGTTAAAAGGCATGTCAGTGCTGCTGATCAGCCATGAGTTGGAGAGTATAGCGCGTTATACTCAGAGCCTGAGCGTACTCTACTGTGGTCAGTTGGTTGAGGCAGGTGAAACCGCTGCCATTATTAAACAACCGTACCACCCGTACACGCATGCACTGATTAAAAGTGTGCCCGAATTTCAACCCGATTTACAACCGAAAACGCCGCTGTATGCTTTACCTGGCAGTATTCCGGTGCTACAGCATTTGCCCATTGGCTGCCGGCTTGGGCCGCGTTGTCCCAATGCACGCAAAGAATGCGTAAAAACGCCGGCTTTGGACCGTTTACAGAACCATTATTACAGCTGCCACTTTCCGTTGATAGGAAATAAAGACACATGAGTACTCTGCTCGAGGTAAAGCAGTTACATAAAACCTACCGCAAACAAGCCGGACTATTTCGCCAGCGCAGTGTCGTTGCACTGGACGATATCAGCTTCAGTCTTGATAGCGGCAAAACGCTGGCAATTGTTGGTGAAACCGGTTCTGGCAAAAGCACGCTGGCGAAAATGCTGGTAGGCATTGAGAAACCTGACCACGGAGAAATTCTACTGGAAGGCACTAAAGTACAGATAAGCCATTTTCGCCAGTATAACCACGTTATCCGCTTTATTTTTCAGGATGCAGCCAAATCTTTAAATCCACATCAAAAAATAGGCCAGATGCTGGACGACGTGCTGCGTTACAGCACAAAGCAAGACACCGAACAGCGTCGCTATAAAATTCGAACCGTGCTAAAACAGGTCGGTCTGCTTGACGAGCATAGCGAATACTACCCGCATATGTTCTCTGGAGGTCAACTGCAGCGCGTAGCGCTGGCCAGAGCACTTATTCTGGATCCCAAGTTACTTATCCTTGATGAAGCCCTGACAGCCCTGGATCCTTCCCTGCGAGCCCAAATTGTAAACTTACTGCTTGAGTTGCAGAAAACATCCGGCCTAGCTTATCTGCTTATCACCAATCATCTGCGTCTGGTTAAACACATTGCCGATGATCTGCTGGTACTGCATCACGGAAAAATGCTGGACTATGGTACAACTGCACATGTATTTGCCAATGCCAGCCATGACTACAGCCGAAAGCTGATTAACAGCGCGCAGGCATAAAAAAGCCGTGGCATGCCACGGCTTTTTTTATCAGCTATCTCGGCGCTTACAGCGCTTCTTCAGCTTGTGCGGCACGCAAATTACGGTTGATATCGGCTTTAGCTTTAAGCGCCGCTATCACTGCTTTGAACGCTAATTCGGCCTGTTGCTCAGCCAGACGTTCTAACTGTGCCGCTGCAGGGGCGACGGTTACATCCGCATCCTTGACTGCCAGTACAGTTACCAATGCAGCATCACCATTGGCCAATGTCACCATCTCAACCGCCGGCTTGTCCTGTGGCCGTGGCATCGCAAAGGCTTTAGCGCGGATCTCTGCATCTAAAGTACCGCCAAAGCGTGGCGTGTCCGGTGATTGCTCAAGCTTTGCATTTAGCTGCTCGGCTTGCTTTGCCAGACCAGTATCAGTGGCATCGGCTAATACTTTTTCTGCTTGTTGCTTAGCAAGTAAAGCACTTTGCTCAGCCCGCACCGCGGCTTCAACCTGCGCCTTAACCTCATCCAGACTTTGAGTACGTGCTGGCTCGTGTTCAGTTACCCGAACCACTATTGCCTGCTCTTTGCCCAATTCGATTAGCTCACTGTTCAGACCATCCTGAATAAAGGTTGCATCAAACAATTTGTTCATTACAGCGGGTGCAGATAAAGGTTCTGTCGCTTCGTTACGGCTGAACAGTGGCGTAGATATCACCTTCTGTCCTGTTGCTTCAGCGGCGTCTTCCAGTGAGTCAGGGACTTCAAAACTCACCTCTGCCAATCGCTGCTGCAACTCATAGTACGCGGCACTGGCCCTGTCCTGCTTAATGCGTTCAGCTATGTCCGCCGATACCTCAGCTAAAGGCTGAATTTGTTCCGGCTCTAACGCGACCAACTTGATAATGTGGTAGCCATAAGCGCTTTTAACAACGCCGCTTACGTCCCCTACCTGCTTTAATGCAAAAGCAGCCTGTTCAAAGTTCTCGTCCATATCACCAGGGGCCAGCCAATCCAGAACACCACCATTCTCTGCAGAGAAAGTATCGGCAGACTTAGCCTTTGCCAACTCGGCAAAATCGGCGCCACCTTCAACTTCTGCCAGAATAGCTTGTGCTTGCTGCTGCACATCTGCGCTGTCTTCTTCTGATTCCAGCATTATGTGCGCAACCTGCCGACGCTCCTCTCGTACATAGCGCGACTTATTTGCCTGATAGTATGCTTCAATCTCTTCTGCCGTAGCCTGCTCATCTGAAGCCAGTGCCGAGGCAGAAATTTCTATATATTCAACCGCAACCTTTTGCTCAGTTTCAAACTGAGACAAATTCATCGTGTAGTAATCCTGCAGCATCTGATCAGTAATGCTAACTGAATCGGCATAATCAGCCGCTTTAAAACGAATATAGCTGATATCGCGCTGCTGCTGTTGCAGTTTCATCAGCGCTTGCATTTCTTTAGCAGTCGCGAACTCGCTACCGACCAGCCCTATCATTAATTGGTTACGGGACAACTGTTCACGGATCAATTCGCGGAATTGTTCCGGTTGATAACCCGCCTGACGCAGTAATGCAATGTAACGGTCATTGTTAAACTGACCATCGACCTGAAACTCAGTCATGTTTCGAATCGCGTCGCGTATCTGCTCATCACTAACACGCAGGCCCAAGCTGACGGCCAATTGCTTTTGCAACGCTTGGTCAATCAGGCTTTCCAGAACTTCACTTCTGAAGTTATTCATATAGTTGCTGTCAGCTGCCAATGCCGCATACATCTCACCGAACTGTTGCTGCATCCGCGCACGTCCGTTCTGAAATGCCTGCTCAAAGTCTTCCCGGCTAATTTTTTCACCGTTAACTTCAGCAACATGGGTGTCAGCTGGCGTGTTTAAATAGCTACCTACACCTGCCAGTGCAAATGTCAGGATCACTAAGCCTAAAATAGACTTGGCAATAATTCCCTGTGAGCCTTCTCTGATTTTTTCTAACATCTTAGCGCGATCTCTTTATTCACTATATGTTGCCGGGAGACAACAAAACAGCATTACTGTTGCCGTAAAAAAAAACGCATCTTAACAGATGCGCTTTTTTTAGAGAAGCCTTGGGAGGCTACGGCTACCATATTCTGCTGCCTGTTTTAACTGCTTAGTCTGTAGTAGCTAAGCAGTTAATTGCACACCCAACTGAGTTTTGTTATTGAGACAAAACTACAGCTTAGTTGCAGGCGTCTTTTAACGCTTTACCTGGCTTGAAAGAAGGAATTTTCGCAGAAGCGATTTGGATAGTTGCACCAGTTTGCGGGTTACGGCCAGTACGGGCTGCACGCTCACGTACGCTGTAAGTACCAAAACCAACTAATGCTACAGAGTCGCCTTCCTTAAGAGCTTCAGTAACAGCATCAATGAACGAATCTAAAGCACGACCAGCTGCCGCTTTAGAAATGTCTGCACCAGCAGCAATTTTGTCGATAAGTTGAGACTTGTTCACAATATCATCCCCTTCAATTGTTATTATTTTCAACAACTACACTTTATTAGTTCTTTAAGTGAGCCCAATCGTTATAACAAGCATCTTTGGCGCTTGCAAGCAAAAGAAGCATCAAAACTAATAATTCCGGCTTTGACTGCAGCCCTTGTATAACAAGGGCTTGGTCGAAACTTTCCATAACTTAGCACAGCCAACGGGAATGAAAAGCCCCTATGCAGGATTTTTTTCCGTTTTTTTGCTTTTTGCTGAATTTTTTGTCGTTTCCAGCACCGAAACACGCTCTAAAGGTTCCTGTAACGCCAGCTCCAGCACGTCATCTATCCATTTTACCGGGCAAATTTCGATATCCCCTTTCACATTATCCGGGATATCTTTTAAATCCCGCACATTGTCATGTGGGATCAACACGCGTTTAATACCGCCACGGTGTGCTGCCAGAAGCTTTTCTTTCAGACCGCCTATGGGCAGTACTTCGCCACGAAGCGTGATCTCACCGGTCATCGCGACATCAGCCCGTACCGGGTTCCCTGTCAGGCTTGAAACCAGCGCTGTTACCATACCGATACCTGCGCTTGGGCCGTCCTTTGGTGTAGCCCCTTCAGGTACATGCACGTGAATATCACGCTTCTCATAGAAATCTTCATTTATCCGAAGGCCAGCAGCTCTGCTGCGAACAACCGTCATAGCCGCCTGGATTGACTCTTTCATCACATCACCCAGCGAACCGGTAAAGGTCAGTTTGCCTTTACCCATAACTGACGCAGCCTCGATTGTCAGCAAGTCGCCACCGACTTCTGTCCACGCCAGGCCCGTTACCTGACCAATACGGTTACTGTCTTCCGCTTTACCATAGTCGTAACGCTGCACACCGAGGAAGTCTTCCAGGTTTTGCTGATTAACCACAACTTGTTTCAAATCTTTCGTCAGCAGAATTTGTTTTACTGCTTTTCGGCATAACTTCGACACTTCCCGTTCCAGACTACGTACGCCAGCTTCTCGGGTGTAGTAACGGATAATGCCAATAATTGCTGAATCCTCTATAGCAATTTCATTGGTCTTCAGACCGTTACGGCCAATTTGCTTCGGAATAAGATGCTGTTTGGCAATGTTAAGTTTCTCATCTTCGGTGTAACCCGCAAGACGTATCACTTCCATCCGGTCCAGCAGCGCCGCCGGAATATTTAAACTGTTAGACGTTGCAAAAAACATCACATCCGACAGGTCATAATCCACTTCCAGGTAATGATCACTGAAGCTGGTATTCTGCTCAGGGTCTAATACCTCAAGCAGTGCCGCTGCAGGGTCACCGCGAAAATCCGAGGCCATTTTGTCAATTTCATCCAGCAGGAAGAGCGGATTACGAACGCCTACCTTAGCCATTTTCTGAATGATTTTGCCGGGCATAGAGCCAATATAGGTCCGTCTGTGCCCCCGGATCTCTGCTTCATCACGCACACCGCCTAATGCCATACGCACATATTTGCGGCCGGTGGCTTTTGCGACAGACTGGCCAAGCGACGTTTTACCCACACCCGGAGGCCCTACCAGGCACAAGATCGGGCCTTTTAATTTATTAACACGCTGTTGCACCGCCAGATACTCGACGATACGCTCTTTAACTTTCTCCAGACCGTAATGGTCTGCATTAAGAATTTCCTCGGCTACTGCCAGATTTTTCTTAACCTTACTGCGTTTTTTCCACGGCACATTTGCCAGCCAATCAATGTAGCTACGTACCACTGTGGCTTCAGCAGACATCGGCGACATCATCTTCAGCTTCTGTAGTTCTGCTTTGGCTTTATCCGACACCTCAGCCGGCATCTGCGCCTGCTCAATTTTCTTGCTCAGCGCTTCAAATTCATCCGGCGTGTCTTCAAGTTCACCCAGTTCACGCTGTATTGCCTTCATCTGTTCATTCAGGTAATACTCACGCTGGCTTTTTTCCATCTGCTTTTTCACACGACTGCGAATACGCCGCTCAACCTGGAGAATATCAATTTCACTCTCCATCATTGCCATCAGATATTCAAGCCGCTCGGTGACGTCAAAAATCTCCAGCACCTTCTGTTTATCTTCCACTTTCAGCGGCATATGTGCCGCCATCGTGTCAGCCAAACGGGCAGGATCATCGATACCTGTTAATGCAGTGAGAACTTCCGGTGGTATCTTCTTGTTCAGCTTGATATAGCCTTCAAACTGATTAATGGCGGAGCGCAGAAAAACTTCCTGCTCACGGCTTTCTACTTCGGACGTTTCAATAATATCAACGTAGGCAGCAAAGGCTTCGTCTGTTTCAGTAAACTCTGCCAGACGGGCACGGCGACTGCCTTCGACCAGCACTTTGACGGTACCGTCAGGCAGCTTAAGCAATTGTAAAATCGTGGCGACCGTACCAACCTGATATAAATCACTGGCGGCGGGATCATCTAACGTCGCATCTTTTTGGGCCACTAAGAAGATCTGTTTATCTTTCTCCATTGCAGCATCCAGACACTTAATGGATTTTGCCCGCCCGACAAACAGTGGAATAACCATATGGGGATAAACGACAACGTCGCGTAGTGCCAGTACCGGCATATGCAAACGTTCTGCATGTTCTGATGTCATTGATTCTCTCTCGAAATTAATTACTGCAGGCGCAAATATGTTTCAGTATATGGGGCTCATTTTCAAAACTTCAATCACCAGAAAGAAAAAGGAGCCTTTCATGCTCCTTTTTCGCCATAGCCACATTTTACCCGCTATATCTTAGTGTGATTCAGCAGCTACAGGCTCGCTGCTCTGATAAATCAGAATAGGGTCGCTTTCTCCGCGGATCACCGTTTCATCAATCACCACTTTTGCAACATCCTGCATCGAGGGCAGTTCGTACATGGTATCCAGCAGAACACCTTCAACTATGGAACGCAAGCCACGGGCCCCGGTTTTACGCTCCATCGCTTTTTGTGCGATAGCCTTTAACGCATCTTCACGGAACTCCAGCTCAACCTCTTCCATCGCAAAAAGCGCAGCAAACTGTTTTACCAGAGCGTTTTTAGGTTCACTCAGGATCTGTACCAGCGCGGCTAAATCAAGCTCACTGAGTGTCGCCACGACAGGAAGACGACCGATAAACTCTGGGATCAAACCGTATTTGACTAAATCTTCCGGCTCAACATCACGAAACGACTCACTCAAACTGCGGCTACTTTCTTTGCTACGCACCTCTGCGCCAAAGCCGATACCAGAGCCTTTGGCACAGCGCTGCTCAATCACCTTATCCAATCCAGCGAAAGCACCGCCACAGATGAACAGTATTTTTGAAGTATCGACCTGCAGAAACTCCTGCTGCGGATGTTTACGACCACCTTGAGGCGGTACAGACGCAATAGTGCCTTCAATCAGCTTTAACAGTGCCTGTTGTACACCTTCACCTGACACATCCCGGGTAATTGACGGGTTATCAGACTTGCGTGAGATCTTATCTATCTCATCAATGTAAACGATGCCACGTTGGGCCTTCTCTACGTCGTAGTCACACTTTTGCAATAGCTTCTGAATGATGTTCTCAACGTCTTCGCCGACATAGCCCGCTTCTGTCAGTGTGGTCGCATCTGCCATGGTGAAAGGCACATCCAGCAATCTTGCAAGCGTTTCGGCCAGTAAGGTTTTACCACTGCCGGTCGGGCCTATCAGCAAAATATTACTTTTGCCCAGCTCTACATCCTGTTTATGCTGAGCACTACGTAAGCGTTTGTAATGATTGTACACAGCAACTGCCAGTACTTTCTTGGCGTGATCCTGACCAATTACGTAATCATCGAGGTGGTTGCGGATCTCCCGCGGTACCGGCAATTTATCGGCATCACGCTTCGGCGAAATATCCTTAATTTCCTCACGAATAATGTCATTGCATAAATCAACGCATTCATCACAAATGTAAACCTGTGGGCCTGCAATCAACTTACGCACTTCATGCTGTGATTTGCCACAAAAAGAACAGTACAACAGTTTACCGTTCTTATCGCCGTCAGTGCGGTGATCAGACATGTAACTACCTCTTTCACTACGATGCAGCCCAATTGAGTGGGCTACCTTATATGATTATTTAGCGTCTCTGCTACTTAATATGGCATCTACCAGGCCATAATCCAAGGCTTGTTGTGCACTTAAAAAGTTATCGCGCTCAGTGTCTTTACAAACCTGTTCGTAACTCTTACCAGTATGCTCTGCCATCAGACGGTTCAATTTTTCTTTGATACTTAAAATTTCCCGGGCATGGATTTCAAAATCCGTTGCCTGCCCCTGAAACCCGCCTAAAGGTTGGTGAATCATTACCCTGGCATTTGGTAAGCAATAACGTTTACCTTTGGTGCCACCAGATAGCAGAAACGCGCCCATGCTGGCTGCCTGCCCCACACATACTGTCGCAATATCCGGCTTAATATAACGCATCGTATCGTAAATCGATAAACCGGCCGTGACAGAACCTCCAGGGGAGTTGATGTAAATATAGATGTCTTTTTCAGGATTTTCTGATTCTAAGAACAATAATTGCGCCACAATCAGGTTGGCCATGTGGTCTTCGACCTGACCAGTTAAGAATATTACCCGCTCTTTGAGCAAACGAGAGTATATATCAAATGAGCGTTCGCCTTTGGCAGTTTGTTCAATAACGATTGGTACCAGAGCGTTTACTATGTCATTCATATGTTGCGGCATAGACATATTATAGGGTTCCCTCTAAATGGCTGGTTTTATTGTTGCAGAAAATAAAATGGCCCGAACAGTTGTCCGAGCCATTAAAGCCGTCAAGCCGACATAAGTCAACGTTAGTTGGCTGCTTGCGGGTTCATTATCTCGTCAAAAGCTGCTTTTTGTTCAGTCACTTTCGCGCCGGCCAGAATGACTTCGATAGCCTGCTCTTCTAAAGCAACGTTACGCATACTCTGCAATAATTCTTTGTTGCTGTTGTAGTACTGCACAACTTCTTGCGGATCTTCGTAGGCAGAAGCAACAGTTTCAATTAACGCCTGAACCTTTTTGTCATCAACTTTCAGTTCATTGGTTTTGATCACTTCACCCAATAACAAGCCTACTTTTACGCGGTCTTTCGCCTGCTCTTCAAACAGCGACGCTGGTAATTCTGGCAGTTGCTTAGGATCTAAGTTATTGCCAAAACGCTGCAGAGCCTGTTTACGCAATACATCTACTTCACCGGCGATCAGTGCTTTAGGCACGTCAACTTCGTTGTTTGCCAGTAAACCTTTGATAACCTGCTCTTTTACTTTTGCTTTAATATTCTGGTTCAGTTCACGCTCCATGTTCTTACGCACTTCAACTTTCAGCGCGTCAACTGTAGCAGTTTCCAGACCAAATAAAGCAGCGAACTCATCGTTCAGCTCTGGCAGCACTTGCTGCTCAACTTTATTAACGGTAACCGCAAAGCTTGCGGCCTTACCTTTTAAATTCTCGGCGTGGTACTCTTCCGGGAACGTTACATCAACAGTAACCTGCTCACCGGCTTTCTTACCAACGATACCATCTTCAAAACCCGGGATCATGCGGCCTTGGCCTAATTCTAAGCTGAAGTTGCTGGCTTTACCGCCTTCAAACTCTTCGCCATCAATTGAACCAACAAAATCGATAACTACACGATCAGAAGCAGCGGCTTTGCCTTTTTTCTCTTCCCATTTCGCATGTTGCTTACGCAGGGTATCCAGCATCTTGTCCAGGTCAGCGTCTGCAATTTCTACTACTGGTTTATTTACTTCTATTTTGTCCAGGTTCTTAACTTCAACTTCCGGATACACTTCGAAAGTCGCTTTAAATTCCAGATCTTTACCCTGTGCCAGTTGGCCCGGAGCAAAAGTAGGAGAACCAGCCGGAGTCAGTTTGTTCTCGATAATGGCATCATAGAAATGACGCTGCATTTGCTCGCCTGCAACTTCCTGCAGTACTGCCATACCGTAACGTTTTTGGATCAGTGATACCGGGGCTTTGCCCGGACGGAAACCGTCGATACGCTGACGCTTGGCCAGATCACGTAAACGGCTTTTTACTTCTGCATCAATTTTGTCGGCCGGAACTGTGATTGTTAACTGGCGCTCTAAACCCTGAGTGGTTTCCACGGAAACTTGCATCTTGTTACCTCAAATTCAAAATACAGGCGCATAACAAACGCCTTACTAATATGATCTGGTATCAAAAATGCAGCACTGAACCAGACCTGTAATAAAATAGGACGCGGCATTATAGCGGGGTAAATGTCTGGCGTCGAGCCCTTAACTAAAGCCCATTTATGCAGCTGTGTTTGGTATAAAAAAACGCAACCTGATCAGCAAATTACTCAGGTTGCGTCAGTTTAATTTTATGTCAAAGACAGTAATATTGTTTAGCCGCGGGTCTGGCCGTTACCTGTGACAACATATTTCTCTGTTGTCAGGGCTTCAAGTCCCATAGGCCCGTATGCATGCAATTTACTGGTTGAAATACCTATTTCTGCCCCCAGCCCCAACTCGCCGCCATCGGAGAATCTAGACGATGCATTATGCATGACAACAGCAGAGTCGACCTGGCGAATAAAGCGCTCAGCATTAGCTTGATCTGCAGTGCAGATGACTTCTGTATGTTGGCTGCCAAACTTGTCAATATGAGCCATAGCAGCATCTAAATCTTCAACCACCCTTATAGCAATTTCCGGCGCCAGATACTCCTGACCGAAATCACTGTCAGCAATAGCCTGGGCATTGGCAAAATAGCCAATACTTTGCTTACAGGCATGCACTATCACGTCATGCTTGGCGAGTGCTGCAGCAACCATCGGCAAAAAGTCGGCGGCAATATATTTATTTACCAATAAACCTTCCAGCGCATTACATACGCCAGGGCGTTGCACCTTGCCATTGAGCAATAATTCTAATGCCATTTGCAGATCAGCTGATTGGTCGACATACAAATGACAGACGCCTTTAAAATGCTGGATTACAGGAATCCGGCTATGTTCGGTAACAAAGCGAATAAGGCCTTCGCCACCACGTGGTATAACAAGATCGATATATTTGTCTTGCTGTAACAGTGACAACATTAAGTCCCGATCAGGATCCGGCACTATGCTTATCACCTCGTCCGGCAGCTCATGTTCACGCAACGCCTGCTGCATAGCTTTTGCTATCGCTAAACTGGTTTGAATAGCTTCACGTCCGCAGCGTAGAATAACGGCATTGCCTGATTTAAAACATAAAGCGCCGGCATCAGCAGTGACGTTTGGCCGTGCTTCGTAAATCATACAAATCACCCCTAACGCAATACGGCGTTTCTCAATATTAATGCCGTTCGGCCGCCGCTCGATCTGGCGGGTCGCCCCTACCGGGTCAGGCAAACTAATAATTTGTTCAATTGCCTGAGCCATTGCGTTGATACGTTCAGTCGTTAATGTTAAACGGTCGAGCATAGCGGCACTTGTGCCGTTGGCACTGGCGGTTGCCACTTCATCGGCATTTGCGGCTAGAATCATCTCGCTGGCCGAACGGATATGGTTCGCCATGCTCTGCAGAACAAAATCTTTCTGCTCTGTTGTTAAGTTCGCTACAGCTTTAGCTGCATGCGACGCTTTAGCAGCAATATCTACTGCAATATCGGTACTCATATTCTCTCCAGTAACATCATTTCACTGCGATGAATAACGGCATCACTACCTGTCGGACAATAGCCCAGACATGCAGCGATATCCCGGCTTTGCTGACCCTTTATAGAAAACAGTTCGCTGGCACTAAACCGGCTGACACCTTTTGCTATTTTGCGTTTACCGTCAGCACAGCGCACCAAAACGGCGTCGCCAGAATCGAACTCACCACTGATATTCACTATACCACTGCACAACAGCGATGCTCCATGCAGGCAAAGTGCTTCTATACAACCTTCATCGACCCAGATCTCGCCTTTAGCGCGAAGCGTATGGCGTACCCAATGTTTTTTAGCCGGCAGCGGTTTGGCATGGCCATGAAAAATGGTGCCAGGATTATTGCCCGCTAAAATACACTGAAAACTGTATTCCTGATGACCATCAATAATAACAGTATCAATACCATGTGCTGCTGCTTTTTCTGCCGCTTCGATTTTGGTTCTCATACCACCGGTACCCACTTTGGAAGCGGCACCGCCGGCCAGGGCATAAATTTCAGGGCTGATCCGCTGTACAGCGGGGATCAAGGTGGCGTTTGGGTCTTTGTTAGGATCAGCCGTGTACAAGCCCGCCACATCAGAGCAGATGATCAAGGCATCTGCATTGGCAACTGTTGCGACCATAGCAGCAAGGTTATCATTGTCGCCAACCTTTATTTCATCAGTGGCAATAGTGTCATTCTCGTTCACGATAGGCAGCACGTTATGGTCAAGCAGCCGGCGTAACGTGTTCTGAATGTTAACGTGGCGCACTCTGTCACTTAGATCGCCGTGCGTTAGCAGGACCTGCGCACATGGAAAATCAAAGCAATTGCTCCAAAAATTCATTAATTCGCTTTGTCCAACTGCTGCCATCGCTCTTTTAAGTGCGATAGGAACCCGTTGATGCTGAAAATTAAAATGATGACGGCCAGCTGCCACGCTGCCTGATGAAACCAGGATCACTTCAAGACCCTGTAGTCGGCACTGCCGGATAAATTCGGCGATGGGACGCAAATACTGTTCGCTACACCCCTGGTTGTCCGGCGCGATCAGGGCACTGCCGACTTTAAGCACGACCCGGCGCCAGGATGGGTTAATCATAACTCCTCCAATGGTTGTTCCGGCGGCTATAATAGCAAAAACTGTAACCCGGCACCACTCGGGTTACAGTTTTAAAGCTGACCCCAGGCAAAATTAAGCCGATAACATACTGATAAATAATCACTATAACGAATACAAATAACCACCATACACCTCAGAATTGGTGGTGCAAATGCCAAATTATGTAATTAAATTACAGTTTATTAGTCAGGAGTAAAGTTGAATATATTCTTCAGACGGTTGCATTTTCACCATTTTTTCAAACCGCAGCCCTAAACGGCTCAGCAATTTGATAGACGAGGTGTTTCCTGCACTTGTCAGGCCAACGATGCGTTTTAATTTAAGCGAACCGTACCCATAATGCATGACAGCGGATGCAGCTTCAAAGGCATAGCCCTGGCCACAGAATTGTGGCAGCAATGCAAAACCGATATCCGTTTCCTGCAAAAATTCACGAAACAACAAACCACAAAAACCTATTGGCTCAGCAGTACTACACTGTTCGACGATAAACAAGCCGTAGCCATGTTGCTGATAACTCTTTATCGGGCCGTCAGCCAGATAATGCAATGCATCCAGCTCAGAGCGCACACCGCGATCTGCGATATTTTCAATAAACGAGGGCTCGTTCAGCAGTTTACAGGTAAAGGCTGCATCAGCAGCGGTAAGATGACGTATACGCAGGCGCGATGTTTCAGCAATAATCACAGATATCATCCTTAATATAACAGCTGTGTTCAGCATACATTAAGGTTTAAAGAAAAGGGAACAACTTTGTTTTTCGCATACAGCAGCTGAGAGCTTCAAAGCAGAAGAGAGTATTTGTAGTAATGAGATGGTCGGTGATGCAGGATTTGAACCTGCGACCCCTTGGACCCAAACCA
>CEVB01023433.1_pt1 | contig 18791 bp, 39 predicted proteins | sample 531381 | NCBI WGS metagenome assembly CEVB01 (sample SAMEA2622763, study PRJEB7988) | marine metagenome | biome: marine biome (ENVO:00000447); feature: surface water layer (ENVO:00002042); material: "saline water (ENVO:00002010), including plankton (ENVO:xxxxxxxx)" | depth 5 m | reverse complement strand
GGGCATATAAATGTAAAGTCTTTAGGGTAAAAATAAAATACTGACCATTGATTACCATAATAATCATCAGTATGTATTTCGCCTATAGAATTATCTTCCAAACATGCATTTAATTTGTATGTAGGAAAAAAATCACCTACTGTTATCATATGAATACCTCCTTTAGTATCATCTTTGTCTCGGTTTCATTAAACCTTAAAAAAGGTTTAAATTTGTTTAGTTTTTTACAAATACTTGGCCAGATTATTTTTTCTGATATGTTTTTGTTCCAATCTTTTATAAAATTTAAATGGTAATTCATAACTAAAATCGTGTCATAATTAATCTTTTTACCCATGAGAAGCTTAAGAATCTTAGGGTGTTGACCACTATGCACCATAAAAAGAGAATGAGCAGAAACGCTATTATCAGTAACAATTCGTGCAATAGATAAAAGGTCTTGTTTGAACCAGTAGTTAAAACTTTCTTTTCTTTTTTTGAAGTTAAGGTAGATGTCATGAGCTTCTTTTTCTAATAATATACCTGACCATACTTTATTTGCTTGTATAAAATTTGCTAATAAAAAATCTTCTATCTCGTCTTGATTATATTTTACACTTAATTTATGATAAAAATACCTATCATTTCTAGATGTAAAGGTTTCTAACTTAGTATGAACATGACCACCATAATCAAAATAGTCATAATCATCTTTGGTAAAGTGTAACTTCATTGCCAAATATTTTCTATATACACTAAATCCATCATGTTTCATAAAGGTAACTTACCAGTTTTAGCTAATAAATTTAATTCTTGTGCCTCTAGTGTGATTTTTTCTTTTAGTGTTTTAGATATTAGTTTGCCTACTTCAGCAGGGTCAATTTTGTTTTCATCACAAAAATGTAGAACGGCGTCCATATAGGTCATATCGCCATTCTCTCTTTTGACTTGTTCTATTTTTAATGAAAATTGTTTAGCGTTCATAATATAAAAAATTAGGGTATGTTTCTGGCGCCAGGTACATACCAAACCCCGACACTCGCTTTGCTAGCCGTGGTAGAGTGCCAAACTGGAAATACTATTTATCATCTAGCAGGTTCAAACAACTCCTTCATAACAGACCTGTAAAATGTTTCTATACTTAAAACTAATTCTTCCATATAGTCTTGTGGGTCTTTTACATAGGCTGTCATTGTTCCGTCTTCGGCCGCTAGTAGTACCACTATTTGTTCTATTTTCTCACCGTATGTTTCTTCATACATCATTGAGTAAGCAGTACATTGTAAAAAATAATTTTCTATCCAGTCTTCTATTCGCTCTTTGTTTGCTGTTTTAAAATCTATAACTGATAATTTATCGTTATATTCAGCAACACAGTCGACCTGGCCAGCAATAGTAAGTTTCGGGCTTACCATTATTTTTTCTAATAATCTTATATTATCTATCTTGTCTATGTAAGGTTTTGCTAGTCTGAATAGACCTAATGGCAATACATCTCGGATTGATGGTGTTTCATTATTGAGGTATTGTTCTACTAGTGTATGAAATGATTTACCTCTCCTAGCTGCTCTGTTCATTTCCCAATTAGCAACTTTTTCACCTATTGATTCACGCCATTTCTGTAAACCTTCTTTTTTTCTTATGCTTAAAACTGATGTAATAGATGGATAATGTTGACCACCTATTTCATAGAATCTATATCCCTCTATTTTCTTACCTTTTGTATTAGGTAGGACAGCTAAGTCCATATCTTTATGTATAAATTCACTCATATTTGTACCTTTCATATTTTATAGTCTATCATTATACCAGATATGGACTTTAATGTCAATGGTGGTTAGTAGTTTGCCACCTGATTCATTTCGCTTGCGATTTTTAACTCGCCTTCTGAAGCCTCTTTCTCGTCCCATTTAGCTAACTCTTTTTTCATGAGTTTATGAAATAATGGTGGGATAAGTGCTATAGCAAATAGTGTAAAATAACCATGACCTGTATCAGGTGCTCCCACTTCGTCTAATTCCCAAAAGTGAGTTTCGCCTCGGTCATGATGGTCTGCTTGGCGACCTATCTCGATAAAGAACCAAGAGCTAAACATAGTAGAATTATCCCAGCTATGTCTATAATCTATTGGTGCTCCTTTTTCTCTGATTAAGCCATAATGTTCTAGGTAGTTAAGTGCCTCTAACTCAAAGTTAGAAATCAACCATATTAAACCTAAACATGCTATACCTAACCATGCACCTGCGAACCAGAATAGTGCAAGTGTAGGTAATGACATTGCATAACCTCTTAACCATCTATTTTGCCATGATAAAAATGGCACGCCTAATCTGTTTAGTCTTTGTTTTTCCATTGTGTATAGAAATTTACTTTGACCAAAGTATGACTTGACTAGGTGAGAATATAAACTACGACCTCTAGGTGCTGTAGCTGGGTCATCTTCATGACCTAATTCTAAATGATGATTATATACATGTGCATAACAGAAATGTGCTGAACCTGAAAGTGCCATCATCCATCTTGCTATCATAAAACTAAAGCCTTTTGTATGAGCCAATTCATGTCCGTATATAATACCTATACCAGCAAATATTCCTGTTGATAATACGGCACCTAGCAATTCTGTTCCTGCCATACCATGATAAATCTGATATGCAAGAGCACATTGTAGTGCTATGAATACTGGTAACATTAGATACATTACTGCATTTTGCAAGTAAGGGTTAGCGTTGGTTTCTCCGTCTTCATCAAAACCAGCACCATAAGTTTGTCTAGTATGTAAAGTGTCTATGATAATACCTACACCTAATAAAAACACACCAGTCCAGACCCAAGGTCCACCTGCAATTACACCGAAAAGCGTTGCTAAGATTAGCAATGGTGCTATGAAGTAACGAGCATTTATAAAAAGTTTCTTCATGATTACTTTTCCTTTTCGTTGGTTAAAAAAATATTTATTAAAAAAAATGTACTAAAATGCTATGTACAAATAATGTACCAGAAAAATTAGACATTTCTTATACACTAACCTCTAGTTAGTTTTAGGACTTTCTCAATCTGAGCCTTAATTATTGGACCTCTGTTAGGCCAATGTATGTACGGCTCATCACTTTTACTCAAATTATACAGAAATGGTAATATGACCTTTTCTATATCTTTGAATCTTTTTTGTGTGTCAGCGTCAGCAACCTCTTTTGTTATGGTTTCTTTCTCTGCCACAATTTGCATGACCTCGTTCATCATGCTTTTGATAGATGAAACATCGGACTTGACTTTTGCAAGCTCCATGTTTGTTGATTCGTTCTCAGCAACTACTACCTTTTCTTGAACCTCGGTAGGTTTCTTGTTAACAGGCGTAAATCCATAATCTTCTGTAAGGTCAAAACCTCGCATATAATCAGGTATATCTGCCATATTATTTACCTCTTAATTAAGTTTCTTGTATGTTTCTTAACAGCTTGTTCTGTTTTAATTTTCTTTATAGATTTTTTAGCACCATATCTTTCTGCTAGTGGACTATTAGGGTGAGCTTCAGATATTTTTGCCATTGTCTCTTTCCACCCAGCGTCATTCTTAATATTGCCACTTGAACCAACACCTGCCACTATATTAACATCTACTATAATAGATTTTAGATTAGGATTATCTTTTAGAAAAGTATCTTTATCAGCTATCTTCATAAACTTTTCTAAAACTTCTCCTGTATCTTTATCTTGAAAATGGTATGTTGGCATAATTATTAAAAGTGTTTGTTTAAAATATCAAGTCTTTCTTCATTAGTACATATCTTATCTAACTCTGTTTGTATAGCCGCTAGAACATCTGGATGCTCACCTATACCAGCAGGGTTATCTAGATATACTTCTACATTTGCTTTTGCTTTTGCTATCTCACCTTGTGCATTGACAATTAAGCCTTTTAACACTTCTTCTCTTATACTCATTTTAATGACCTCTGTAATCATTCACATCTATACCTTTATTTATACTTTTGTCGGTATGATGTAAAATCATTAATAAGCCAATCCCTGCTACAATTAATCCTAATCCAAATCCTAATATAAACATCATCATGATACATAACCTACAGTAATAGCTTTACTATACCAATCAGGCATTTTTGATGGTGCCTTCCAGGTAGCAAATCTTTGTTTTTTCATGACATAATAATTACGATAACTTTTTACAGTATCGCCTGGTACTTTACATTCTTCTGGCATAGCAGGTGTAGGTAAAGTAGGTTTTTTATTTAAAGGTATATTCTTTGGTGGATTTCTTAACACATCTTGCAACTTATCAATCGCCATGTGATTAACACCTTTGTACCTTTTTTTAAATTCTTCGTTTAAGGCCATCATGTGTTTGTATAACCAATTATAGTTATAAGCACTTTCCATAAGCCATATTGTAGATGGATGTTTTATCCAGCCTGCCTTATATAATGTTTTTTCTAATTGTGGGTCAGGATGACGCCATCTTTTTATCTTACGACCATTGGCGGTCTTATCATAATACTCATCACCATCTAAAACTCTATGAACAGAGCATAATAATTGAGCACTCTCTAATATCATTTTGACAACATGTTTGTCGCAAGACATTTCTGCTGACTTGATAGGGCACTCGTCTAATACAAATATATTCATAATATCACCTCACTAAACCATAGGATACACTAAAACTGACAAAATGTCAAGCTTTTTTTACACATTATTTTTGTAACGGTCTTCATCATCTTCGTTCCACTCATATATCTGGCTCATCTTTAATCTAATCTCATCAGGACTTAGACCTTTCAACTCATCATCTGATAGAGAATTTACAAAATTCTGGTATTCTCGTTCTTTTTTCCATACCTTTTTCTGCTTATTCAAAATCTTTACAACTTCGGTATTGGCATTTTCTGGTGCCATCTCTTTCATTCTTTGCTGTCTTAGTGATATGTTTGCCGATATCAACATTAGCACAGCAACAGGGTCAAATACAAATATTAAAATTATTATTATAATTCTTACTGCTTCATCAAAATGGTCTTTTGCTGTATCACCATATATAAACTCAGCAACATATTTTATAGGACCTAAATCTGCCTCTAGTTTTAATTGTTTAGTTTGTATCTTAGCTTTCTTTTCTGATAGCTCATTTATTTTATCTAAACTTTCATCAATAGTTTCTTCTAGAGATAATCTTTCTTCTTTCTGGTTTCTTCTTTCTGTAATTGCCTTTTGTGAACTACTAGAAAACCAACTTGATTCTTTTGACTGAATAATTATCAACTCGTCCATTTTATCTAATTGCAATTGTGAACGGTCAATTGTTTTCTGTCTTTGTTCTATCTGTTCATCTATAATCTGTATCTGTAATTTATTATTACTTTCTGGTACAACTTGGTCTAAATGTGCCTTAGATAAAAAACCAAATATACCAACAGATGTAATAAAAATTAAAACAACAACGGCACTAGTTAAATAATATTTTATTGATTTTGGTAATAATGGATTCTCCCAATTATTATACAACCAACTTGCCATTACAAGTTTACCAACTTCAAGAGCACCGCCCATAGCAATGATTGCCGTTGTAGCGCCAGCGAATAAAGCCGCCAACCCTATTATAGAGTAAGAGGCAGCTATTATAGAAATTACTATTCCAGATAATAATGTTAGGTATGTTAAAAACATACTATTATTTATATGGATTTACTGGCTCATACCTCTTTAATGTCTTCAATACACTTTTTAATCTATCTTCATAATCATCTGTTTCAGAGTAATTATCAAGTGTTTTAATTAGCATATGTGGGTCTGGACTTAAACCTCTTTTTAAGTATTCTGACCTTAATTTTCTAAACTGTTCATATGCATAGTGATTGTTTAGTGTAGAGATATAATATTTTACACTATCACACTTGTTAGTAAAAACCATATACATTATATCATCATCTTTTTCTGCATGTATATGTTTTGTTGTTTTTTTAAATGACTTAATACCAAATATATTATTAGCCTCTTTTGCTATTCTACTCTCACCCCAACCTGTCTCTAATATAGATTGAGCAAGTATCATCTGTGTTGGTATTCTTTGTTCTTTTGATAATGATAGATTATGAAAGTCAATACATTCTCTTAATGCATAAACAAATTCTGTTGGATTTGTATAACTAAATGTTGGTGCTGGTATAACTTCTTTTAATATGGTAGGATTAGGATTAAATGTACCTAATGTATAAATTATTATTGTAAATATCCCACCTATTATAACTTGATATAAAGCACTTAATGTTTTTTTCACCATACCCATAATATAATCCTCACTTTACTTCATGTCAATCCAAGACCTTGTATCGCCTGGTGGTTTTAAGTTAGGTTCACCTTTACCTTTTACATAAGCTACATAATGATAACCACCTACATTATCAGGCAATTTTCTGGTAAAGAAATGTAAACTATCGGATAATTTTTCCATTTGATTTCTTAACTTTTCTTCTTGTCTTTCCGTTAGATTATCTTTTAAATCTTTAGACCAATTACCTGTATAATATGTTATACCCATGTCATACTCTTTACTTTCTTTTAGATAATTCTTTAAAAGTTTTGGTAAACCTATTAATTGATTTTTTAAATACAAGTCAATCTCTTTACTCATGATACCTCCTTAATTTCTTGTACTACACATTTTGGTATTATTGTAGAATTACCACACTCATCAATAGAACCATCTTCGTTAAAATTAAAATCACTTACAAGTCTAACTACATCTTTTTCTTCACTTACTAAAAAGCCTGTGCTTAAACATCTAGGTAATTTACTCTCTTTTACATCTTCAATACTTCGCCATGCACTATCAGATACTATGTCAATCCATATTACATGAACAAATTTATATGGTATCTTTTTTATCGCTCTCATTAGTCTAACTCCCTTGTATATTTTATATAAATCATTCCTATTATAAAAATTAATCCTGTAATCATAGGCATATAATTTATAATAAACATGTATAACCAATCTTTATGTAAATAATTCATGATATAATATTATAACCAATCCAATATATTAAGGTGCAATAAAGTGAAACGTAAAGCACAATTACCACAGCACCTAGAAACAATGAAATATTCTCTATCATAATCCTCTCCACCACTCTACAATAAAACCTTCCATCATGTTAAATAGTGTAAAATTTTCAGTAGAAAATATTATTATTCCGACAATAATTATAGGTAGACCAGTCGTAACAAAAATTACCTCTAGTGTAGATTTTAATAAGTTAGGTTTTGGCCAACCATGGTCTTCTTGTGTTCTAGGCATTTAGTAACCTCTTTACTGTTAATAAGTTTTTATATTTTAGTATATTATCTGACATACTGTTAACTGATTCTTTAATCATATCTCTATATTCCATTTTTAGGTGAAAGACTGTTGATAATGGCATAACTTCTACATCTATAAAAAAAGCTGCCGTGTCTTTATCTACTGTCATTGTTCTTTCGTGTTCAACTCTAAAATATAAATCATCTAAAGAATGATATATTGGTCTATTGTGGTGAGGGTGATTACTTAGGCCTTTTAATGGTGATATTCCCCAAGTGTATCTGTGAAAAGATTTACCACTTGTCATTGCTCGCCATATACCTTCACTTGCCTTCCTTAACATATCACTATCTGCTACAGGTTCATGAACTTCTGATAATGTCATGCCTGCAACTTTACTAGGATTCCAACCACTTGCCATTGCAACAAAAGCTGCCTCAACTTTACCTTTATGCATGATGATAACATCATCTGGTATTTCTAGACCCATTTCTATGATGTCTTCAAAATACTCTATGTTCATTGCCTCAGAAGTTTTTTTGACTAACTTCTGTTTTACTGCAAGTTCGGATTCAAAATAAATTTCATCACCTAGTGTATTAAACTCTTCCATTCTTTCTTCAAAAGAATCTTGTTTATAATCCTTAAATTCTACCAAATCAATAGGTGCGAATCTTGGATTTGTGGTGTATGGTGTTTGTACTATTTCTTTTATATTCATAATATTGCTGACCATTATAGGTCATTTTCACATCAATGTCAAGCACTTTTTTAATTATTTTTCAACTTGCATAAAGTTATCATCCCAACCAAAAGCTTCCTTAACAACGGACTCCGATAAACCTTTATACATGTTATTTAATTTTTTGTCTTTAACACCAAGTAAAACTTCCGCTTCATCTTTGTGTAGACCTTCTAGAACTTGAATGAATAGAGTTTCTTTTCTCACTCTATTTAATTTGTCATCACCACCTTTTATGAAATGCCATAATTTACCTGATTCAGATTCTAGGTAAGTATGTTCTGTACCTGCTGGTGCCTCATTAGCCATATATGGTGGTACACCTGCTGGTAACTCCCATATAATTCTAGGGTCAAAAGCACCCTTTAAGATTCTTCGTAAACCTGGTGTATCATAAGATTTTAATACTTCTATCTTTTTAGCTTTTACTTTAGCATTGTGAACTTTGGTAAAGATTTCACTAAAAAGAGGTTTAGTGGAAGATGATGTTCTCATACTAGCTTCCATCTGTTTAGGTGGAATGAGATTTGGATTTTGCTCTGCCATAATTTACTCCATGATTAAAAATCATTTATATTTGTCATTAACGATTTCAGTTTATTATCCATGAAATACTGTAATAGATTTGACCTACCTGGTATTTCATAACTTCTGTACATATTTATAATACTTTCCTGTATGCCTACTGGTATTTCTTCTAAATCAATCAACTTCTTATTTCGTTGATAATTTAATCTTGTTATACTACCTAGTGGTATATTGTCTAGTTTTGACCATTCTTCTAGTCTTTTCTTATTGATAGGTTGTTGTTTTTCTCCTGTTACAAATACATTATCATCACTTAGTATATTAGGTATACCATCTGACCTATCACCTTTTATAATCTGTTCGTGCAAAAATACGATAGGGTCAATGTCTACTCCTATGAACTTTTTTTGGATAGGGCTGTACTGTTTGACCACCTCGTACTTTTGCAACTGAATAAAATCTTTATCACCTGAAATTATCATACATGGTTCATCTAGATTATTTGCCTCTCTGGCCATCACGGCGATTATATCATCTGCCTCTGCATTGTCTATAGATAAAACCATATATGGTAAATTCTTTGCTATCTCATGTTTTACTTCTGTAATGATATCAAATAAATCATCCCACTTATCAGCAGTTTCTTGTGTCTCTAATCTAACTTGTTTTCTTTGATACTTGTAATTAGGGAATAATTCTCTACGCCACGGATTTGCTGAATCGGCACATAGTATTTGTTGACCATATTCTTTTTTAAATTTTAAATTATAACCTCTGATAGAATTTAAAACCATGTGTCTAAAAATATCAATATTAGGCTCACCTTTACCTCTAGTCTGAGCCATAAAATTAGATATAAGAACTTGGTTTAAATCAACTAAAATCATTATACATCAAAAGGTTTATTCTTTTTTTCTTCTTTTATCATCTTACAAGCTTTATCATATTCTTTTTGATAAAACTGCATAGTCCAACCATCATTATGGTGATTATCTTTTTCTAAAAGGCATATATCTCTCCACTCTTCCCATGTAGGTTCATCTTGTGAAGTATCATATTCATCAATCATCATCTTTATCTTCCTCAAATAATTCTCTGTTTCTTTTACTATGTAAAGTATCTCCTTCTTCGGGAAATAAATTCAACTCTAACTGATTTTTTTCTGATAATGAATTTATAATACCTTCTTCAAATTTCTTAACATCTTCATTAGATATAACCTTACTATAATTTAATATAGGCATAGGTTGACCTTCATCATCAAATTTTATTGTAATCATTTTATCAATCAAAGCACAACCAGCATGATGAACGCCAAAGTCTCTGTATAATAATATTCTCATCATCTCAGCGACCATAGCTAAATCACCATAAAATTTAGGTTTCTCTATCTTAACACCTATATCCACAAATTGTTTGATAAGTGATATTGATAATTCATCAACACAACTCTCAACAAATTCCATAGTTTGTCTTAACTCTAAGTCATCTGACTTATAAGAAAATGCCTCATCATCAGGCTCAAAAACTATTTCTTTTTGTTCTCTTATGCCTCTGTCTGGAAATGGTATGACATTATCCTTATTGCCTTTTTTGTCTTTGCTCAATGGTATCTCCTTTAAAATTAACTAAACCTTTATCATCAAAAAATTCTACTAATTGATGATAACCTCCTACTAATTCGCCATCAACTTTTATTTGTGGCATTGCTCTGACTTGTTTACCTATTTCTTTTATAAAAGATTCAACATCAGAGAAGTCTTCATATTTAACTTCTTCATATTCTAAGTTAAGACTATTCAATAAAGACTTCGCCTTTTCACAATATTGACAATCTTTTTTACTGTATATTATTACTTTCATCTTCATCAAAAGATGGCCATTCAATTGAATCAATTGTACTACCATCATTTCTATTATTGTTATATGCATTTACAGCCTCATCAACTGTATATTTGTACATAACATTTAAAGAACCCATTGGTAATCTTAGACCAACATAAGCACGATAATAACCATTAGATGTTAATGTAATATCTTGTGCAAATACCTCATAACCACGGACTGGAGTTTCTTTAATTGTATTAATTAATATACTCTCTGCCTCAGCTACAACAGTTTTGTTATAAGATTTACCTACCTCTGTAACAATTTGTTTAGATGATTTATTCATTTCGCCACGAATCATATCAGCCAACTCTGCTTTTGCTATCATCTTTGCCTTATCAACTGCAAGATTTAAATCAGGTGATACAGATGTACCAGCACCAAATATGCATAGGTCTTTTTCATTATCACCACAAGATTTAATCTCAGAGTAGTCTGCCATAAACCATTTAGGCACACTATTGACTACCTCAGTTTGCTCTTGTACTATTTCATACATTGCATTATTTGAACAAGCGCCCAAAGTTAAAAATGCAACTATCATTATATATTTACTCATTTATACACCTCTAATTATATCTATAAGTTTGTTAAGACTAGACACCAGATGTTCAACAACTTCGTGTTCTTCCATAAAGGTAGAAACCTTAGATGACATTACAGGGTCCGTCATAATTATTAATAGTAATACAACTATTATAATATTTTTTATCATTACTTAGCCTCCCATTCTCCATGTTTATCTAAACATACAGTACCGTATGTTTTAAATGCATGTCTTGGTCTACTATATTTTCGACAATATTCTGGAGCGTTCATATCTTGATAATAAAATTGTGCAAATAACTCCCAATAACCAGGTGTGTCAATACCTTTCTTACCATCTGCACACTCCAAAATTTCTTCTTTGACAATAGTATCACCTTTTTGTTTTATTATTATTTTTGTAAAACAATATTGTTGATTTACTTCGTTAGGGTCTATTGTCTGAATCTTACTATACAATACATCATCACCAGCATTTGCTTTTGTTATTGTGTAACACATTAATACTATTGCTAATGTTATTGCTAAAGCTGGTCTTACATCATAATTCATGGTCTTTCTATCCATTGTCCGTCTGGCATTTGACACGCTGTACCAAATACTGTGTTTCTATCTATACTTGTACCTACAACAGGCCAAGAATTTGTTATATCTATTGTTGAACTGTAATCTTTACACTTTATAGGTCCAACAGTATATGAATTTGTTATGTGAATTGTACCACCATTTCCTGTCTCTGTGTTATGCCAGTTTGAGTATGATGAACCTTCAGGTCCACGATTAAGATGGTCTACAAATACTTTATTATGTAAATCTTTATCACTACCATACATTATCTCTGCACCTGCAAAAGCGCCAACTAAAGCACAACCTGCTATCACATATTGGTCAGCACCTGAACATAAATTGGTCATTGAACCAGCACCAACAATGGCACCTACATGTGTACGATTCATACAACTAGCCAATGCAAAACTAATTAACAAAATCCAAATCGTTCTCACGGATTTGTTCACATAGTTTTTGCTTGTGTTCGTTTGATAATACATAATGTTGCTCTCTCAACTTAAATATTTTAAATGTTTGATTGTTTTTTGATACAAAATCCTTTGCTCTTTGTGTCAAAGGTTTTATTAGAAATTCTTGATTGTCGCCTGTTAAATGAAAATCCATAATATAAAATGAGGCGGCCTTTCGGCCGCCTTCCTCAATTAAGAGTTATAAGCATAAGGTGTACCGTAAAGCGCCTTAATACCAGCCGCTACGATAGTTTTGTCTGCATTATCAGATAGTAGAACTTCTGATACGCCAGCCGCTAATATCGCTTTTGTAGGTTGACCCATACGATAAAAAACGCCTTTGCTTGTTTCATTGATAAAAATCATATGACCCTTACTTCTCAATGTATCAATCATTGCTCTAGGTGAGGTCAAATCAAATCTGTTTCTCAGAGTAGACCAAGATACTGGTTCACCCTTTGAAAGAAGATTCAAGACTTTTTGTGTTTTACTCAATGCTCTTCTTGCCATTATATACTCCTTTTGTAGTTTCATGTCGACCTTTTAAGTCTGTCGGGACTATTACATTTATAGTAATTCTTCGTATTATACACCATTAGAAAGCGTTTGTCAAGCTTTATTTTCATCTTTTTTATGTTTGACATATCCTCGTTTTTCACGTTTTTTCCTATCCACTTCAACGGTAGATTTACAAAACCGTTTTAGCCATTTTTGTACATAGTTTCTAGGTTTCATTTGCTCTCCAATATCTTCTCATTTTTTCATAAATCGGGTCTTGCATGACCATATCTCTAGCAGATTTAAACACTCTAGCACATTTTGCCTTTTCGCATGTGAGAGCGTCTTTCTCTTGTGGTATGATTGTGCCATCTTTATTGTATTTCCTACCGTTTCTATGATTAGCATATCTCCTAGCTCTCGTAAATCCCATTTCTAGAAACTTACGGCACATATCCATACCCACAAAATCTTTTGAATCTCTATACTCTAAAAATAAATTAAAGATTGTAGAGGCGCTTACCTTTGCCTCATCTAAAGTTTTAAATCGCCAGTATCTACATATTATGTCTGTGTAAGGTCTTATTAATAATACACCTTGTTCACCTCTACCTATACGATATCTTGAATCGTTAGGGCTAAACATAGTATTTTTGTAATCTATATCGTAATTAAATTCTATCATCTATTGCCTCTAGTTTTTCAATACAAGTCCAACAATAAAAACCCTCGTAATGTTCATCATTTATACAAGGGTAGGGTTTACCCTCAATTTCTTCTGTAATTTCTGTTGCATATAAGAATGGTTTTTCACACTCCTCACAAATTCTTCTGTCATCAAATGGTTTTTGATTTCCGTAACTCATAATTTACCTCTCTAATATTACATATTCACCAAAATACTTGTCGAATGTTTGTATTAGGTGTTCGTAATCGCCGTTTCGCATTTCTTCGCATACTTCTGTAGAATCAAGCCCTAAAAATTTACTTAGTATTTGTGCCTGACTTAACAGGTAATAAGCGTTGCCTTGAGGACCTGATAAATCTATAACAGCGACCTCATATGTTTTCTCTCTTATCATCTTAGTGTATTACCTCGTTTTTTAATTGTGCTTCTGCTTCTTCTTCCCATTGTTCTAATTCAGCTTCAGCTTCTGCTCGTACGGTATTTATGTAAGCGATTATGTTCTTACGATTCGGACCAGCAGGCTCTAATTCTAAAGCCTCTTCAATGACATTTAATATGTCTAATAATCTTAAAGCGTCATGTGGCATTTGTACCCTCACTTGATAATAATAAAATTAAATAATGAATCGCTTTGAGTATATCTTTACGATTCTTACCCTCTTTTTTACCATACCTAATTAGATACTTAATCGCATTAGCCTGGCAAAAATCTTTGTCTATATCTAGATTTCTAAATATATCCATAGCTTGTAGACCTTTTCCGTCTGTGCTATAGTGTTGTGAATATGTGCTTTCTATATATTCACCAATCTCTTTCAAGATTTCATCTTCATTATATTTCATAATGTCTTCATTAGATTTACTACCTAGATACATTCATTTCTCCTATGACTTTAGATACTTCGTCTTCTGGTACTTCTGGTACCTCAACTGATACATCTTCAATCATTTGTTCTGTTGTTTTATATTCTTCTTCATCAGATTCAGTCTCTTGAACTGCACCAAAATATGCTTTTGGGTCTGGTGAAGTATATGCTTTGTAAAGCCCTTCCCATTTAAATAATGGTAAACCATTCTCTGATATTAAATCACTATACAAGTCTGGATTATCTTTTTCATTATTCATATGCATTTCAATCATTGCAATACGATTGACATAAACCTCTTTGTTGCCAGCTTTGTCTTTCGCTTTTGCAATATCAAATTCTTCTCTTAGCTCTTCTCTTGTGTACATAGTATCTCCTGTTAGTTAAATAATTTCTCATCTATTTTTGAACATATCACGCTTAAATAATCATGTATGTTATGTAAATTAATTGCAACATATATTATTAATATATTTAATAGCCATGTTATTATATCTAAATAAATCAATTTACTCCTCGCATGGGTAATTTGTACCCTCTAAAAGTGAACACTTGTATTTTTGGTCCGCTTTTAATTTTAATTCTGTTTGTATACCTTTTAATACATGTGGTAAATGTTCTGCTAATACACCTAATATTTCTATGGTCTGTCTGTGCATTATTCTTTCTAATTCATTTGCCATAATTTTTTCTCGGTCAATATCTCGGCCTAATACTGTCTCAGTTATGACATGGCCTACAACAGCGTCTTCATAATCGCCAGCTTCTACATCTGTAGCTTGTAAAAACATAGTCATAACTAAAATCATCCACAATATTGGATTTAATTTATCTAACATATTTTTATCCTAATAAGTCAAATTTATTATAGGCATATTCTTCAGCCTGTTTTTCGGTCAAGCCCATTTCAAGGCCTTCCTCGTAATAATCTTCTAAGATTTTTTCATTATTAATGTTACTCATGCTAACACCTCCATAGCAAATTCAAATTTATCAGTTACGCCCAACATCATGAACGCTTCTTTTTGTTCATAAGACAACTCATTGTCCCATACGTTATATAATTCATCTTCTGAAAGATTCATTTTACTGTATTTAAATGACAAGTTTTCAGCTGTGTCAAATATCATATTCTTAATTTTACTCATGTTCTAACCTCCTTCATAAGTTTGATTAATATTTCTTCATCACTTGTCGGATAAATTGCAAAACTTGTTGCATATTTTTGAAGACAATGATGAGGACTTCTAAAGTACCTTCTATTGTAATCTGTTTTACCACGATATCTAATTCTAAACATACCTTTAAAGTGTATTTTAAAATCATATAACATATCTATTGGTAAATTTTTTGCTATACTTTCTTCATCATTAGGTGATAGATTATCAAGTATTTTTTGTATACAAGTTTGTTTATTGTAATGTCTTTCTGATGTGCGACCCAATAAATCACCCATACCTAAAGGTTTCTTTTTCATCCAGTTATCTTTTCCTGGCCATTCTTCTGTCAATATCATGGTTCTCATTATTTAGACCCCCATGAAGAATTGTTCAATATTTGCATACAAGCTAGAACTAATGTAGCTGATATGTCGTGTTTTTTCATTATAGTAGAGATTTTGTAACCTCTTTTAATGTCTGATAGTATGTATTTCATAGTGTATAACCTCAATATCTATTTTATGTGTCCATTATACAATGTCTGGCAAACCTTGGCAAGCACTTTCTGCCTCTGTAAACTATTGATTTTTATAGGGTTTTGAAAATAATTTAAATTATTTTCATGAGAATGATTCTCATTTGCTAGAAATTGTATATTTTTTGAACAACTCATGAAGCTAGCTTATCATATCTTGGATATCATGGCAAGCGTTTTTTTCACTTTTTTTTACTTTTTTTTCAATGATTTAGAATGATTCTAATTCTCATTTCCAATTATTTTTGACCCACTCCTGAGTAGCTTCGTGAGGATTAGGTTGTCCATGAAATACCGATATTGAGGCTCCCTCTAGTCTTGTAAAATCCCAAGAACCTTTGTGAAATCTAGGATTGATTCTGTCGTGCCATTTGTAAGAAAATGTCCACTCGTCTGGATATGGTTTGACTGCTGTTTTAGGTGCTACTTTTAGGTTTGGCATGTTTGATACTATATTTGTGGTCAATTTAGATATCACATTCTGGTCACCTTGTAACTGCATTAATGCTGACTTATCTGCTAAAAATGGTTTCCAGATTCGGTCTGTCTCTACTGAATTATTCCACTTCATAACACTAGAATTAAAACCTTTGGTCGGATAGCTAAAATCTCTAGTGATAGAAAACTCATCATCTTTACTGTATGTTATAAACTTATCTATGTTCTCTAATATTACTACATCTAGGTCTAGGTAAAAATTTACACCCTCTAGTTCAGCTTCAGGTGAAAATAATTGTAGTTTATTCCACCAACCATGATAGTTATGGTAAAAAAATGGTTTACATGTAATATCACCATCTAATATTTTATGTAATCTAACATGGTCTGTAAAACAAATAAAACGAAATGGTATTGTTAAATGTCTTTGTAACATATTATATAACACTTGTACATACTTAGTGTCATATTTTTGACCATAAAAAACACAGCAAAAGTTAATCATATATTTTTTTTAAAAATTTCCAAGTTTGCTTATAATCATGTACAGTTACAGATTCGCCTAAATTAAATTTTTCTATGGCATGTGCCAACGGGTAATCATTTTCATCTGGCTCCATTTTATCACCAAAAAATAATATATCATTATCACTTATGTAATCTATTATTTGAGATTTATCTTTGCCCTTTGGGTATAAATCAATACCTGTTTCACCACCAATTTTAGCTTCTATTTCAGGAAATACTTTTACAAATTGTTCAGCGATACTTTGTCTTTCATTTTTTTCTGTGTCCCATATCACATACATAAAACGCTGGTCTAAATCTGCATTTCTACCTACAACGGAAAAATTACATGTACCTGTTCTGTGTTCAAAATGTAAACCTGAACGGACAGGAAATTTACTCTCTGTTAATTTTTTAGATAGCCATTCGTGAGCTTCATCAGGTAATTGCCAATCTTCTTTATGTATATTTTGACCTTTAAGATAAACATCATTGCCTGAACAATTAAAACAAAACTCAATATTATCTAAAATTTCATTACCTAATTGTTCTACTGATTTAGCCATATCTGAACCTGTAACTAAACTAACTCTATTTTTTTTTACAAATTCTAAAAAAAATGTTTTAAAATCCTCTACAATAGGTTGCCTACTAGGTGTTAATGTACCATCAATATCAAATATATAATATATCATACAGTATGAGAATCTAGTCCTACCTCTAATTGAGTTTGCATTGTTTCATGTGCTGTACCATTTTCAATCTCTGGTATTGTAAACTGATTCTGTGTAACAAATTTAAACCATTCGTCCATAGTTTTTCTACCTGGTCTCATAGGTTTATTTACATACTTAGGGTCATGACTTGCAATAGGGCTACATACATGATATCTGCCATCACATATAACAGGTGTCTTATTAAGCACAGCGTCTATGGCTGATAGTGATAAATTAGTTACTAATACTTTAGCGTCTAATAAACTATCTTTTATATCAGTTCCCCAAAACTCATTATTTGGTCTAGGTTTATTTCTAACAATTATAGGTAATTCAGTATGTTTTTTTAGTTCAGTCGTAACTGCTTTTATCCACTCATCTTGTTCCATACCATTTATTTCTCTAGTAACTTGTGGTGATGAAGGGCATACTAATACATGTTTACAGTCGCCAGTCTTCCAACCTTTAAACTCTACATCAATACCTTTACTCTTTAATTCATTTAATCTATGTGGTGATGTGATACGACCTTTTGTTGTATGTAGACCTTTGTAACATATTCTAAAATATGTGTTGTCGTAGTTGTGTATTTTTGGCTCTGGGTATCTTGTGATTTGTTCTGTAAAATAACCAACATCAATCATAAACCATTTTTTATCTAGTCTCATACACTCAGCAATTTCAGGTCTATTTTTACCAGCTAGTCCCCAAAAGAAATGCACTTCTTCATCTGTTTCAGGCCAACCTTTTTTTACTGCCTCAAATATTTCATGAGATAAACATTTATCCCAATCTAACTTATGATATATGTTCATTTATTTTTTAGTCTATTGTAACATGTGCCATCAGCTATCTCAGTCATTGTATATTGATTTGCTAATATACTATCAAGCCAATTTTGTCTTTTCTTTTCAGTACATAATTTTATTTTATCTAAACCTTTACTTATTGAAGCTATACTATTAGATACAGGATAAACAGCTGACATTTCATCACAATAACCTGGCACTCCCCATATGTGTGCCTGTATAGCAGCTGCTGATTGTAAACTAACCACACATTTTGCACCTTTAACTTCTGATTCAAAAGATACTAAACTATTTTTCTTTCTAATTCTTATTTCTAAGTTTGTATTTGCCTTTAACAATTCAATAGTATCTTCTGTCCAATTAGGTACACCCCACCATCTCTTTGCAAAATCAGAGGGCTCAAATACTAAAACATATTTACCATAATTTTTATAGGGTTCTAATTGTACATGTTCTTTATATTTTTCTATTCTGTCATAATCATCATACGATAACTTGTCTATGCCATTTAGTATCTGTGCATTTTTTGTAACTCTATAAACTCTATCTTTTAGTTTAGGA
>CEVB01058675.1_pt1 | contig 18826 bp, 18 predicted proteins | sample 531381 | NCBI WGS metagenome assembly CEVB01 (sample SAMEA2622763, study PRJEB7988) | marine metagenome | biome: marine biome (ENVO:00000447); feature: surface water layer (ENVO:00002042); material: "saline water (ENVO:00002010), including plankton (ENVO:xxxxxxxx)" | depth 5 m | reverse complement strand
GTTCTAGTGCTCTTCCAACAGAAAGAATGCGTATTGATTCTTCAGGTAATGTTGGTATTGGTACTGATGCTGCAGATGGTATGCTTCATGTTAAAGGAACCACAAATAAAACAATTAAACTTGACCCGACATTTTCTAGTGGTACATACACATCATTAGCATTTGCTAGAAATGGAACCGATAAATGGAGAGTATTTCAAGATGGCAGTGATGGTTATTTAAGTTTTTATAATGATGTTGCATCAAATTATCAACTATCACTAGCAGGAAATGGTAGAATGTTTATGAATGTTCCACCAGCAAATTTTAATAGTTATTCAAATGCAAATTTAGGACACTTACTTGTACAACAACCAGCAGATAATGTAGGTATAGGTGTTATTGATGATGCTGAAACCAATACGTTTAAGATGATTAATAACGGAACTGAAGCAAAGATAGCATATAATGCTGCACTACCTATTAGATTTTACACATCAGATTCTACTCTGCAATTTGAAATTCCTTCCAGTGGAGGATTAAAGAGTTCTTCAGGTGGCATGGTTCTGCAAACAAAAGAAGCATATAATTCTACAGCAACTTCTGTGTCAGGTAGTTCTACTACTGTAGTTAATAGTTTATCAATTACAGTAAAAGCTAATTCTAAAGTTGCTGTTTGGTTTAACTCAGGTCAAATTCAAAATACTACTGTTTCTGCAAACCCAAATGGTAATATTCAATGGGTAGATACTGGAGGAACAGTTACAAATATAAGTGACCATAATTATAATCACACTTGGTGGGACTCATCTGATAATATAGAAAGACAAAATCTTATTTCTCAAGGTATAAGTGGTGCTTTATCTGCTGGAACATATACAATAAGATTTTTAGGTGGTACTTATGGTGGTACCACAACATTTAACTTTCAATCACAAGGTTCACACTTAATAGTACAAGAAATCGCGGCGGATTAATATGGATATAATACAAGATAGAAAAGATATATACTGTTCAGCATCAGCAGCCATTTTAGAATTAGTACCAAATTCATCATTTGCTATAAATGGAAATGATTTAAGTACTATAGATTGGCAAGATGAAGAAAATACTCAGCCTTCTGATTCAGCTATAGAAGCTAAAATGGCAGAAAGAGAAACAGAGTGGAATAATACAGAGTTGGCAAGACTAAAGAGAAAGTTAGAATATCCATCTATTGTAGACCAACTTGATGAAATATATCATAATGGTATTGATTCCTGGAAAGAAAAAATAAAAGAAGTTAAAGATAAATATCCAAAGGGGTAAATAAATGGCATTTTCAAAAGCAAGAAGATTAGGAGATTTAATAACTGCAAACGCAGAGCAGTTTATTACATCTGCTCATATTACTGATACAGCCATTACTGGAACAGATATTCACAGTACCTTTGATTTAACAGGTAAAACAGTTACTGTGGCTACTGCATCTGCAGGAGATAATGATACTTCGGTGGCATCAACGGCATTCGTCCAACAAGAGATTGCTTCCCTAGTAGATAGTGCACCAGGAACATTAAATACGCTTAACGAGTTAGCTGCTGCTCTTGGTGATGATGCAAGTTTTAGTACAACAGTCACCAATAGTATTGCTACTAAATTACCTCTAGCCGGAGGTACAGTCACTGGTAATATTACAATGGGTGGAATGATGTTAAAACCATCAGGTGATGGTGGTAGTATCGGATTTAACAGAAACCCAGACAATGGAAATCATGTTGGAGACTCAGGTAAAAGAAGATTCCAAATAAATGGACCAGATGATACTGGCGGAGATTTTTTAGAAATACAAAGTTATAATAGCTCTGGTTCTCATCAAGGAAACGTAAGAATACAAGATGGTCATATTGGAATTGGACAATCGCCAGTAACAAATTCATTACTAACCATTAAATCAAAAGATGCTGGAACTTTCCCAGTAAGGGTAGTAAACTCTGAAGATTCAGATATGCTTTTTGGAGTTTATGAAAGCAGTGATGGTGACGGAAATAACGGAATGTTATATATTAATGATGGTAGTGGAAATACTGATGTCAAAATAAGCACTAATGGTGCCTCTTGGTTTAATGGAGGTGAGGTTGGAATTGGAACTACTTCTCCTGAAAGTTATGATGCAGGTGCAAGACAATTAGTAGTAGGTGACTCGAACACTGGTAGTCAGGGAATAACTATTGCCGCAGATACTAATTCAATTATATATTTTGCTGATGGAACAAGTAGTTCTGAACCATATATGGGAAGTATTATCTACAACCATTCTAATAACGATATGACTTTCAGAACTAATGGGTTTAATCAAAGAGTTAAAATAACAGCAACAGGTGGTTTATTAGTTGGTTCAACTGTAAATCAATTATATGATTCAGTATCTGCAACAGGGGTTGTACTTCATCATGATAATTCCTATTCGTCTTGTGGAGCACACATAGAAATTGCAAATGATGCTGACTCAGGATGGTCTCCAGTTTATTTACAAAGATTTGATTGGTCATCTGGTGATGATGGAAGGTTCATGCAGTTTGCTGTCAATGGTGGTTCTGATGTAGGTAACATTACTTATGATGGTACGAATTTTTCCGTTGTTAATTTTTCTGACTATAGGTTAAAAGAAAACATTGTTGATTACACAGGTGGGTTAGGGAAAATAAATGCCTTGAAAGTTAGGTCATTTAATAAAAAAGAAGGCGTATCAAAAGATATTACACAACAAGGATTTATTGCTCACGAATTATCAGAGCATATTCCCAATGCAGTTATAGGTACAAAAGATGCAATGAAAGTAGATGAAACTGGAGAGACTGTACCAGATTATCAACAAGTTACTAGAGAAGCATTAGTGCCATATTTGGTATCTGCAATTCAAGAATTAAGTGCTAAATTAGAAGCAGCTGAGGATATAATAGAAGATTTAAAATCAAGAATAGAAACATTGGAAGGTTAAGAGGGTATAAATAGTATTATGGCAAAACCAAATTCAAGAGCAACATTTTTAGATTACTGCTTACGAGCATTAGGAGCTCCTGTCATAGAGATAAATGTCGATGAAGACCAGGCTGATGATAGAATAGACGAGGCTCTACAATTTTATCAATCCTATCATATGGATGCTATAGAAAAAGTATATCTAAAGCATAAGGTTACTAACAGTCAGTTAATATTTCAAGCGGTGACAACAGGTACATTTGTGGAAGGTGAGACTATTACGGGTGGTACATCTGGAGCAAAGGCTGTAGTTAAATCAGTACCTACAACATCAACTCTTAGATACAATGTACTCAAGGATTCCAACGTACCTTTCCAAGCAAGTGAAACGGTGACCGGTGAAACATCCGGAGCTACTGGAGTTATCTCATCATCTGGAGGAATAGTAATAGGCGATATGGAAAATGGGTTTGTACCTATTAATGATTTAGTAACTGATGTAGTCCAAGTTTTACCTATTAGGGATTCAGTAACTTCTACTGATATGTTTGATATAAGATATCAGATACATTTAAATGATATTTATTCTTTAGGATTTATGGGACAATTAACTGAGTATGTTATGTCTCAACAATTCTTATCTCTCTTAGATAGAGTTATTGATTCAGATGAAAAACATATTAGCTTTGAGAGACATATGAACAGACTAACAATTCATATGGATTGGAATGATGAGGTTGATGTAGATGATTTCCTAGTAGTAGAATGTTATAGAATTATTGACCCAGATACATTTACTGATGTATATAATGATTACTATTTAAAAAAATATGCCACTGCATTAATTAAAAAACAATGGGGACAAAACTTACTTAAGTTTGAGGGCATGCAAATGCCAGGTGGAGTACAATTTAATGGAAGACAATTGTATGATGATGCTGTCACTGAACTAGAACAATTAACAGAAGAAGCAAGACTTAATTGGGAACAACCAATTGACTTCATGACGGGGTAAACAATGCCTAGGAATGTATATTTTTCTCAGGCCGTAAGATCCGAACAAAATCTATATGAAGACCTAATTATTGAATCATTAAAAATATATGGTCAAGATGTTTATTATGTTCCAAGGATTTTAGTCAATAGAGATACAATTTTAAACGAAGACCCTGCGTCTAAGTTTGATGACGCATTCTTAATCGAAGCTTACATTGAGAACACTGAAGGTTTTGAAGGTGCAGGGGATTTATACTCTAAATTTGGGTTAGAAATTAGAGATGAAGCTCAATTTATTATTTCACGTAAAGTATGGGAAAGAAGAGTTGGTATTTTTGATACAAGAGATACTGATACAGACCCTAGACCATTAGAAGGAGACTTATTATTCCTTCCAATGACAAATAGCTTCTTTGAGATATCAATGGTAGAAGATGATAAACCATTCTATCAATTATCTGACTTACCCGTATATAAACTTACATGCTCATTGTTTGAATACTCTGAGGAAGATTTTGATACAGGTGTCGATGTTATAGATACTGAAATAAATAAAATATCATATCAAGTTGCTATGAATATAGATATACAAGATGCTCAAGGTGATACTTCATTATTATTTAATGTAGGTGACACTGTAAAACAAATACATGTGGACCAAGTGTTAAATGATTCAGGAGATGTGGTGACAGCAGAAGTTGCTACAAAAGGTGAGGTTGCGAATGTAGAAATTTTAAGTTCTACAGCACAGAGAGTATTTATTTCAAATGTAGGTGTTACAAACTCTACCGTAGATAGAGAATTTGTAGTTGATTCTACTAAACCACTATTTAAATTAAATCCGGTTGATGATTCAACAACTGGAGTCATTGGTATAATAACATTTATTTATGATGAAGTCCTTGATAGCACAGGCACTGCTTTTGCTACAGATGAAGCAGCACAGAATTATGATTTTGAAGCTATTGCTGATGGGTTCATAGACTTTAGTGAGTCTAATCCATTTGGCGATCCATCGGAGACATACTAATGTTTGGCGATCATTTCTATCATGCTACCATGAGAAAGTCAGTTGCTGTCTTTGGTACACTATTTAATAATTTAAAAGTTGTAAGAAAGTCATCTGATGGTTCTATATTAAATAGTCAAAGAGTACCTTTGGCTTACGGTCCAAAACAAAGATTTCTTTCTCGTATTGACCAAGAGATTGGAAGAGATGCATCAGTAGCTTTAAAGCTTCCACGTATGGGATTTGAAATCACAAGTCTTTCTCTAGACCCTACACAAAAATTACAAAAAAGAAATCCAGTGCAAGAGGTTGATGCTTCCAATCCAAAAAATAAAAAAGTTATAAAACATTTTACATCGTATGATATAGGTATGTCTTTATATATTATGGCAAAAAATCAAGATGATGGATTACAAATCATGGAACAAATATTGCCATATTTCCAGCCTGATTATACAGTGACTATTAAACCAGTTGATGGTTGGACAACATTAAAGCAAGATGTTCCTGTAATATTACAAAGTGTAAATATAGATGACCAGTACGAAGGCTCATATGAAGAAAGAAGAGTTTTAATCTATCAGTTAGATTTTATTATGAAAATGAAGTTTTATGGTCCAGATAGAAGAACAGGTATTATTAGGGAGATTAACATTGACTTTAATAATGATACTGGTGGTTCACAGATATTAGAAAATATGGATTTTACTATATCACCATCTACAGCAAGTGCTGATGATACATACTCTGTAGTGACAACAATTAGTGGTGATTCAATAATAAGTACAGAAACAAGTGGTACACAAACACAAGATGAAACTGGTATAAATTATACTAACTATGTTATGACAGTTGCAGCAAAAACAGGAGATGTAATACCTGGCCAGTCGAGCAATGCATACTATTTTGGAGGTGTACAGCAAAAAGAATTTAATTTAATAAGAGGACAGACATACAGATTTGACCAAAGTGATTCAAGCAACGGTGGACATCCATTAAGATTATCAACAACTTCAAATGGAACACATGCTGGAGGAACTGAATATACTGAAGGAGTAACATATGTAGGTACTCCTGGTTCGGGTACAGCTTACACTCAAATAGTTGTAAGTAATAACACACCAGGTACTTTATATTACTATTGCACTAATCATAGTGGAATGGGAGCTAAGATAAATATATTAACGTCAGCATACTAATGTATATATTATGGAAAATAAGAAACAAAAGATATCAGCTAACTTAAGTAAAAATTTACCTATAAAGAAGGTAGACCGTCCTTTAACTGATAAAGATGTAAAGGATGATTACGAATTTTCAAGAAGAACTTATAAAGACTTAATAAATACTGGAGTAAGGTCTCTTGATGTATTGGCTGAACTAGCGAGAGAATCGGAGCATCCAAGAGCATTTGAAGTATTATCAAAATCTATAAAAGATATTGGTGATACTACAGAAAAATTAATGAAGCTTCAAAAAGATAAAAGCGATTTAGGTAAAGAGAAAAGAGAATTAGAAAAAAAACAAATAACAAATAATAATGTTTTTGTTGGTAGTACATCTGATTTGCAACGAATGCTCCATAATAAAGATGATTATATAGATGCAGAGAATTAAGAATAATGAGTTTGGTTATTTAGGAAATCCAAATGTTAAGAGAGATGGAGTTGAAACAGGATTTACTAAGAAGCAAGTTATAGAGTATAAGAAGTGTCTTAATGACCCTGTATACTTTGCTAAAACTTATATAAAAATTATATCTCTTGATGATGGATTAATTCCATTTGAACCATATCCATATCAAGAAGAAATGTTTACGAGTTTTCGTGAGAATAGATTTAATATAGTACTAGCTTGTAGACAGAGTGGTAAATCCATATCATCAGTTGTTTATTTATTGTGGTATGCATGCTTTCACCCAGAGATGACTATTGCCATCCTTGCTAATAAAGGAGCAGTGGCAAGAGAAATGTTAGCTAGGGTAACATTGGCTTTAGAGAATTTACCTTTCTTTTTACAGCCTGGTTGCAGAACACTAAATAAAGGTAGTATAGAATTTAGTAATAACTCTAGGATAATAGCAGCCGCTACTTCTAGTAACTCAATTCGTGGATTATCAATTAATTTATTGTTCCTAGATGAGTTTGCTTTTGTAGAAAATGATGCAACGTTTTATACATCAACTTATCCTGTAGTAACTGCCGGTAAAGATACAAAAATTATAATATGTTCTACGGCAAATGGATTAGGTAATATATACCATAAGTTATGGGAAGGAGCCACTCAAGGCACCAATGAATTTATACCTTTTAGAGTTGATTGGTGGGATGTACCGGGTAGAGATGATAAGTGGAAGCAAGAAACAATTGCTAATACTTCTGAACTACAGTTTGACCAAGAGTTTGGTAATACATTTCACGGAAGAGGTAATACATTAATAAGTGCAGACTTTTTAATAAAACAAAAGGCTGTAGAACCGGAGGTTGTAAAAGAAAATTTATTTCTATATAAAGCCCCGGTTGAAGGACATCAGTATGTAATATGTGTTGATGTTGCACAAGGAAGAGGACAGGACTATAGTACTTTTAATATTATAGATGTAAGTTCAACTCCTTTTGAACAGGTATGTGTATTTAGAGATAATGATATATCTCCTTTGCTACTACCTGATATAATCTATAAATATGCGAATATGTATAACCAAGCATATGTTATAGTTGAAAGTAATGACCACGGCGCTGTCGTATGTAATGGTTTATATTATGAACTTGAGTATGAAAATATGTTTGTTGAATCGACCGTTAAGGCTAACGCAATAGGTGTTAAGATGACTAAACGGGTCAAAAGGATAGGATGTTCCGGCATAAAAGATTTGGTGGAACAATCTAAACTAAGAATATATGATGCAGAAACAATTATTGAAATGAGTACCTTTGTAGCTAGAGGTAATTCATATATGGCAGTGCCACCTAATCATGATGACTTAATGATGAATTTAGTATTATTTGCTTGGTTCACTACTACCGATATTTTTGAAAGTATGACTAAGATAAATATTAAAACGCATTTATATAAAGAAAGATTGAAAGCTATACAAGATGATATGTTACCCTTTGGATTTATTGAAGATGGAAGTAAAACTCCTGAAGTAGATGAGGATGGTAATATATGGTTCGAACAGGAATGGAAACAAAATGCAAAAATTTAATGAGTATGGTACAATAACGGAAGATGTAACTCCAGCTAAGGACTTACACGTGGTAATCATGGGCCTTGGAGAAGAGGAAGGTACTTTTGCAGAAATCATGCAAAAGCTATGTAAGAAAAGAGGTATAAAAAATACTCTTATAAACATAGAAGAAGCATACATGGGTTCAAGTGATGTTGAGATAGGTTCGGCAAGAATACGTAACATTGATGGAAAAGACAATGAAATCGATTTAACTGTTTTAAATACTATTGTATTTGTTAGAGCAGGTGCTTTAAAATCATTGACATCTCAGGCCTTGGTATCTACTCTACAAAATATTGGATTCTTTCTTATAAATGATTTAGAAACTATGCTACTATGTGATAATAAAATGTCATCAGCTCTTACATTAGAGAGAAATAATATTCCTGTACCTAGGACATCAATAATCAATAATGTAAAATCAATTGAAGATGCACATAAAAAAATAGGTGGTAAATTTCCAGTAATTATTAAAACACTAAGAGGTACACAAGGTATTGGAGTTTCTAAAGTAAACGACATGAGCTCCTTAATATCTGTATGTCAATCTTTATGGAAATTTAAAGCTGACTTACTGATACAAGAATACTTTGAATTAAAATCAGATATAAGAACACTAGTTATAAACAATAGGATTGTTGGTTCAGCTGAAAGAAAAAAGAAAGATAATAAAGAATTTAGAAATAATGTTCATCTTGGTGCAGATACTTTACCATACAATATGTCTGAAGAAGAAAAAGAATTGGTTATAAAGGCTGCTCGATGTACTGGAGCTTCATATGTTGGAGTTGACCACTGTAAAGTTGGAGATAATTATTATATACTAGAAGTGAATGGTAGTCCAGGTATTAGGTCTCATTTCTTAGGATACGATTTAGAAACTGGTAAATCAACTAAAAAAATTGATGATGCTGAAGTATTAGACCAAATATTATTATGGTTCAGCGATGACCATAACAGAAGACCTATGATGAGGCAAGAGGTTGGTTATGTAGAAAGTATTCAGCTCGATGGTATGGAAGATAATCTTATAAGAGCAAAATTTGATACTGGTAATTCAGCATCAGCAACAATGTTACATGTTGATAAACTAGAAGTAAATGGTGATATTGCTAAATGGAAAAAGAATGGAGTAACTTTTGAAAGTGAGATAGTAGATATATCAGAACCTAGAAGAGGCCTTAAAGAATTTGATAGAAGACCGGTTATTGAGCATGGTATTACATTCAATAATAAAAAATACACAATGGAAATAGGATTAACTGAAAAAGATACAGCATCTGAAATGTTAGTTAATCGAAAGGATATGACAAAATTTAGGGTTAGTGTACATCCAAACCGAATGTTTATGGTTAGTGACTATGCGGGTAAAGATGACAGTACAACTAAAGACTGATGTTAAAATAAACAATTTTATAAATAATAGTACGTGAATATAAACCGTATTATGATAACTTATAAATTAACTCAATAAATATAGAGGACAAAGCGATGGCATTTCAAGTATCACCCGGTGTCGAAGTTAAAGAAATCGATGCTACGAATGTAGTCCCAGCAGTATCTACCACTATTGGTGGATTTGCAGGTGCATTCAATTGGGGTCCCGCTGACCAAATAAAATTAATTAGTTCTGAAAATGAACTAGTTGAATGTTTTGGTTCGCCAGACAACAATACTTTTAAACACTTTTTCGTAGCTGCGTCATTCTTAAAATATGGAAACGCACTCAAAGTGGTTCGTACAGTTGGGTCAGATGCTAAGAACGCTGTAGCAGATGGCACTTCAACTACCGTAGTACAGAATGAAGAAGTTTACGATAATAATTATGCTAATGGAAGTCTGAATGAAGGGAATTGGGTTGCTAGATATCCAGGTGTACTGGGTAATAGTATAAAGGTTGGTCTAATAACCGCTGATGTTGCAAACTTTGCTACCATTGAATACTTATCAGGATTTAAATATTCTGACATATTTGATGCTGCACCAGCAACATCTGAATACGGAGAAGGCCTTGGGTTAAACTCATTGAAAGATGAGATGCATATTGTGGTTCTTGATGAGGACGGTGGAATATCCGGTACTCCAGGAACAGTTTTAGAGCAATATTCATTTGTATCCCAAGCCTCTGATGCTAAAAAATCAGACGGAACTACTAACTTCTACAAAGATGTTATTAATTCTAGCTCCGAATGGATATACTGGGCTGACCATCCTACAGCATTATCAGAAGCCGGCTCAGCTGCAGCAGCAGTTGGTGGAAGCTTTACAATATCAACTTCAGCTATCGAGGATTCACTCGGTGGTGGTGTAGATGATAATGATGGTGCTTCAGGCGGAGGAGGTTCTGCAGCTAAAATAATTTCAGGATTGGATTTATTATCTGATTCAGAAACAGTAGATGTAAATTTACTATTTGCTGCACCTGATGCAAACGGGTCTAAAGTAATTGCTGATAAACTTATCGCAATTGCAGGTGCTCGTAAAGATTGCATGTCATTTATCTCACCTCCAATCGAAGACACAGTAGGAGAATCCGACCCTGTCACTCAACTAGTCGAATATAGCGGAAATTTACAATCTACATCCTATGCAGCAATGGATTCAGGAGCACTATATATCTATGACAAATACAATGATGTATTTAGATATATTGGTGGAGCTGGACACCAGGCAGGACTATGTGCAAATGCAGCTCAAGTAGCTGATGCATGGTTCTCACCTGCAGGATTCAATAGAGGTAATCTCGTTCAAGTGACTAAATTAGCATTTAATCCTAACAAAGCACAAAGGGATGCTTTATATAAAGCAAATATTAACCCTATAGTATCACTACCTGGACAAGGTACATTACTATTTGGTGATAAAACTTTATTAAAGAGACCTTCAGCATTTGATAGAATTAATGTTCGTAGACTATTCATCGTATTAGAGAAGGCTATAGCCACTGCGGCTAAGAGTCAACTATTCGAATTTAACGACGAATTTACAAGAGCACAGTTCAGAAACTTAGTTGAACCGTTCTTAAGAGACGTTAAAGGTAGACGTGGATTAACAGATTTCTTAGTAATCTGTGACACCACAAATAATACAGGTCAAGTAATTGACACTAATAGATTTGTTGCTGATATCTTTATCAAGCCAGCAAGGTCTATTAATTTCATTACGTTAAACTTTATTGCTACAAGAACAGGGGTTGAATTCTCTGAAGTAGCAGGTTCAAGCGGTTAAGGAGGAATAACACATGGCAATTTTAGGAGTAGATGATTTTAAATCTAAACTAGTAGGCGGTGGCGCTCGTTCCAACTTATTCAAAGTAACGTTGAACTATCCAGGTTATGCACAAGGAGATGTAGAGCTTTCTTCATTTATGTGCAAAACTGCTCAGATGCCTTCATCAGTGATCGCACCTATCCCAGTACTATTCAGGGGTAGACAGTTACAAATTGCAGGGGACAGAACTTTTGACCCTTGGACTATAACTGTAATCAATGATGTCGGTTTTGAAGTTAGAAACGCAATGGAACGTTGGATGAACGGCATCAACAGTCATAACGAAAATACCGGACTTTCAAATCCAAGTGACTACCAGGCAGACGCAATTGTTGAACAATTGAATAAGGCTGGAGAAACAACTAAGGAATATAACTTTAGAGGAATATTCCCTACAAATATGTCAGAGATTGAAGTCAGTTATGATTCAGAAAACACTATCGAAGAATTTACTGTTGAGTTCCAAGTACAATACTGGGAATCTAACACAACTTCATAAGGTATAAATATATTAGAGGGGAGGGCAACCTCCCCGATAATATGAGGTAATATATGGCAGAATTTTTTGGATTTGAAATCAATAGGAAGGGAAGCAAAGAGCCTTTAAGACCTTCTTTTGTAACTCAAACTGACCAAGATGACGGCGCTGGAGTAATACAGGCCGGTGGTCACTTTGGTGCATACATTGATATGGATGGCGATAGAGCCAAGAATGATGTTGATTTAATAATGAAATATAGAGACATCGCATCTCAACCTGAGTGTGATGCTGCAATTGAAGATATTATTAATGAAGCTATAGTTGCAGACCATGATGATGCACCGGTTAATATTATATTAGATGAGCTTAAAGTATCAGATAAGATTAAAGAATCAGTAAGATTGGAATTTAATCATATCTTATCTTTGTTAAATTTTAATCAGTACGCACATGAGATATTTAGAAAGTGGTACATAGATGGTAGATTACCATATCATATCATAATAGATGAAGGTAATCCAAAGGGTGGTATAAAAGAATTAAGATATATTGACCCAACTAAACTAAGAAAAGTTAAAGAGGTAAAAGAAGAAACCGACCAAAAAACTGGAGCTAAAGTAGTTAAGAAAGTTGACGAATACTTTATATACCAAGATAAGGAAATGGCTTCTTCTCAACAGGGTGTAAAAATATATCCGGATGCTATAGCATTCTGTACATCTGGTATAACTGACCCAAGTAGAAAAAGAATTCTTTCTTATTTACAAAAGGCTTTAAAGCCAGTAAATCAACTAAGAATGATGGAAGACTCATTGGTTATATACAGAATATCAAGAGCTCCAGAAAGAAGAATATTTTACATTGATGTAGGTAACTTACCGAAAGGTAAAGCTGAAGAATATCTACGTGGTATTATGAATCAATATAGAAATAAATTGGTTTATGATGCTAAGACCGGAGATATTAAAGATGATAGAAAACATATGTCAATGCTCGAGGACTTTTTCTTGCCGCGTAGGGAAGGTGGAAGAGGGACCGAGATTACTACTCTACCTGGTGGTGAAAACTTAGGTCAGATTGATGATATCATATATTTTCAAAAGAAACTATATAAATCATTAAATGTACCAGTTAATAGATTAGAGCAGGAAGCTCAATATAGTCTAGGTAGAACAACCGAAATTACTCGTGATGAGGTAAAATTTAAAAAGTTTGTAGATAGATGTAGAAAACGATTCTCTGATATATTTATGCAACTAATCAAAACACAGTTATTACTGAAAGGTGTAATAACTAAAGAGGATTGGAGTCAGTGGAAAGAAAGTATTACATTTAGTTACATAGAGGATAACTACTTTTCAGAACTTAAAAAACAAGATATGCTAAGAGAAAGATTTAGTATGTTGAGTGATTTATCTGATTATGTAGGTAAATACGTATCACACGCCTGGGTCGTTAAAAATATTTTAAGATTTAGCGATGAAGAGGTTAAAGCTATTGGCGATGAAATAAACGCTGAAACAGAAGCTGGACTTCATGGCGGTGATGATGATGGATTCTAAAAAAGTATAAATAATAAATGAAAAGCTTTAAAAAATACGTCAGTTTACAGGAACAAGCGGAGATACAAAGTCTGTTGCTTGAGACTTCTGATGAAGAATTTGATGCTTTAATAGAAACTCTTAACGAGAAAGAACTTATTTTTGTTGAGCAACAACTCAATGAAATACTTGGTATGCTTGGTAAATTAGCCAAAGGTGCCGGTAAATTAGCTATGAAAGGAGCTAAAGCTGCAGGTAAAGCTGCAATTAAAAAAGGTAAGGAAAAGTTTACAGCTAAAGGACAAGCTGATGCTGCTGAAAGGAAGGCAGCTAAATTAGCTCAGTTACGAAAAGATAAAGAACGTGCTCTAGCCGCTAGAGAAAAGCTAAAAGGAGAACGTGAAGCTTTGAAGAAACTAAAAGATAAAGAAGGTGAGTCTTCAGCTGTAGCTAAATTAAGAGATAAAATTAAAAAGACTGCATCAGGTATAGCTAAAGTGTTGGACACTAAAGCATCGGATGTTGCAAAAGCTTAGGAGGCTAGTGAAATGGGACAATCAGTAAAAGATATTATTGATAATTTAAAAGATGGAAATAATGTGGAAGCCAATAAATCATTTGATAATGCAATGAAAGAAAAATTAGCAAATGCTTTAGATGCTGAAAAAATTAATATTGCATCTCAAATGGTTTCAAAAAAATCTGAAGAAGAATAATGCAATCATTTGTAGAACTTAGACAAAACTTGCAAGAAAAGATGATGAAGGCACCTAAAGGTGAAAAGCTCATCAAAAGTTTAGGCAAGAAAAAAGAATTAAACGTCTTTCAAAAAGGACGTGAGTTTAAGTTATACATTGATGGCGAACTTGCACAGTCTTTCAAAAAGCAAAAGGATGCTGAGAAAGAAATGCAACAGGTTGCAAAATTAATGGGGATTAGATAAATGAAACTAATTACAGAATACGTAGAACAGGACCTAGAAGTAATTTGTGAAGCCAAGAAAGGTGGCGAAAAGGATTACTTTATCGAAGGTGTGTTCATGCAATCAGATAAAAAGAACAAGAATGGCCGTATCTATGAGAAGAAAATACTAGCAAACGCTGTAGAAAAATATATCAAAGAACAGGTCAACACAGGTAGAGCTGTTGGAGAGTTAAATCATCCGGAAGGACCAACAGTAAACCTGGATAAAGTTTCACACAAAATCAACTCTCTGCATTGGCAGGGAAGCGATGTTGTAGGAAAGGCATCAATATTAAAAACACCAATGGGAAGAATCGTAGAAGGTTTACTCGATGGTGGAGTTAAGCTTGGTGTATCAAGTCGTGGTATGGGAAGTCTCGTGCAAAAGAATGGCGCCCAACATGTGGGAGGTGACTTTATGTTATCTACTATAGATATTGTTCAGGACCCTAGTGCTCCAAGTGCATTTGTAAATGGAGTTATGGAAGGTGTTGAATGGGTATGGGATAATGGGTTATTCAAACAACGAGATATTGAAGAAATTGAGACTGAAATAAAAAGTGCTTCGAGAAAAAATCTACCAGAGGTAGAGATTCGAGCTTTTAAAAATTTCCTCTCTAAATTAAATCTAAAATCGTAGGAGATCGATATGTCAGACGACGCTATTAAAAACGAAGTGGCCGAAGATATATCTAACGGTGAAGAAGAGCAACTTCAAGAATCTGAAGAGCTCGTTGAAAATGAAGAAGTTTTAGACGAGGATTCAGAGTCAACCGAAGAGTCAATCGAGGAAGCTAAAGCTTCTAAAGTAGACGAAGAGGAAGACGAGGTTGAAGAAGAAGTTTCAGAAGCGGAAGAGAAAAAGGAAACTGTTTCTGTTCCTAAAACAAAAGCTGGAACTATTCAGGCTGCCGTAGATATTTTAAAAGCTGCTAGAAAAGAAGACGCGCAGAAAATGTTTGCAAAGATGGTTTCTATTGATGGTGAAGAAGAGTCAATCAAATCAGCTGATGCTGCCATGAAAGGTGGTAAGAAAGCACAAGACCCTAAAGCTAAAGCTAAGGTCGAAGCTGTTGATTTTGATGAAGACTTAGATATACTAATCAATGAAGAAGCAACACTTTCAGATGGATTCCGTGAAAAGGCTGGTTCAATCTTCGAAGCTGTTTTAACATCTAAGTTATCACAGGAAGTCGACAGATTAGAGTCAGAATACGCGCAAAACCTAGAAGATGAGGTATCAGAAGTTCAGTCAGGACTTGTAGAAAAAGTAGATTCATACTTAAACTATGTAGTTGAAAACTGGATGAAAGAAAATGAACTCGCAGTTCAACAAGGTCTTAGGACTGAAATTGCTGAAGAGTTTATGACATCTTTACAACAGGTGTTTAAAGAACACTATATCGAAGTACCAGAAGGCAAAGTGGACTTAGTTGATGAACTCAACGAGTCAGTAACTGAGCTAGAGGCTTCTTTAAATAAATCCACAGAAGAGAATATCGAAATGCATCAAAAAATTCAAGACTTTGAAAAGGCTGATGTAGTTAGAGAACAATCTTCAGGGCTTGCAGATACTGAAGCTGAGAAGTTACAATCTTTAGTAGAAGATATTGAATTTGATAACAAAGAAAACTTTGAAATGAAAGTTAAAACTGTTAAAGAATCATATTTTACTAGTGAAGTAACTGAAACGGCTGATGATGTAGATAGTTTATTAGCAGACGGTGAAGCTGATGAGAAAGTTTCATCTGAGTTAATGAGCCAATACACTCAAGCTATAACTAAACACACTAATTAATTTAGTACAAAAAAAAGGGAAACAATAAAATGTTTAACGCAGATAAAAACTTAATTGAAAAATGGTCCCCAGTACTAGACCACGAAAGTGCTCCAAGTATTGACGATCGTTACAAAAAAGCTGTTACCGCTAGATTGTTAGAAAACCAAGAAGTTGCAATGCAAGAAGAGCGTGCACAAGTCCAAGGAAATTTCATTTCTGAGGCTGCTGCTGCTAACAATATTGGTTCTGGTTCCGCTCCAAACAATATCGGAACTTTTGACCCAGTATTAATTAGCTTAGTTCGAAGAGCTATGCCTAATCTTATTGCATACGACATCGCAGGTGTTCAACCAATGTCTGGCCCAACAGGCTTAATCTTCGCAATGAAGTCTAAGTTCAGTTCACAAAGTGGAACTGAAGCTTTATTTGACGAAGCTGATACTGACTTCTCAGGAACAGGAACTCACCAAGCTGAACCAACAGGTTTAGGTGGTGTTACTGATGCTGATACAGACGGTACAATTGCTGACGAAGCTGACACTGTCTCAACATTCGGTTCTGGTTTATCCACAGCCGCTGCTGAGAGATTAGGTGTTGGTGAATCAGGGGATGGATCTTTTGGCGAGATGGCATTCACTATTGAGAAATCAACAGTGACAGCTAAGTCAAGAGCTCTAAAAGCTGAATACACAATGGAGCTTGCTCAAGACCTTAAAGCAATTCATGGTCTTGACGCTGAAGGCGAATTGGCTAACATTCTTTCTGCTGAAATCTTAGCTGAAATCAACAGAGAAGTCGTTAGAACAATTTTAACAAAAGCAAAAATTGGTGCTTTACAAGCTTCAGTTGCTCTTAAAGGTGTATTTGATGTTAACACTGACTCAGACGGTAGATGGATGGTTGAGAGATTCAAAGGCTTAATCATGCAAATCGAAAGAGAAGCTAACGTAATCGCTAAAGAAACAAGAAGAGGTAAAGGTAACTTTATCCTATGTTCTTCAGATGTTGCTTCAGCACTAGCTGCTGCTGGAATGTTAGATTACACACCAGCTTTATCAGTTAACTTAAATGTTGATGACACAGGTAATACTTTTGCTGGTGTTCTTAACGGAAGAGTTAAAGTTTACATCGATCCTTATGCAACAATTGACTTTGTTTGTGTTGGTTACAGAGGTTCAAATCCATATGACGCAGGACTATTCTACTGTCCATACGTTCCTTTAACAATGGTTAAAGCAGTTGGTGAGAATGATTTCCAACCAAGAATGGGCTTTAAAACAAGGTATGGCATGATTGCTAACCCATTTGTTGCTCGTGACGGTTTAGGAAACAACAGAGAAAACCAATACTTCAGAATATTCAGAGTTGACGACATAATGGTGTAAACCTAGTCAATAGACTGTTCGGAAAGGGGCCTTCGGGCCCCTTTTTTTATATAAATAATATAGTAATGTTACAGTTATGTAAATTTTACTAAAATAATGAAAATAATTGTTTACATTTGCAAAACAACGTGGTATAATGGCTATATTAAATTTAAAAAATAAGGAGTTTAAATGAAATATAACGTGATATTAAAAATCCCATCTGAATCAGAGGGTACTTATAACCAAGATAAAATCGTAAACTTTGCAAAAGGTTTAGGATATAATTTATTGCCTGTACAAGGTGCATACAACAAATTTTGGATTACATCTAAAGTTGAAGATGGAACTCGTTACGAATTGATTGATGGTCCTAGATACTACAAGTTAGTTATTAACAGTAGAGATTTTGGAATCGAATCAGGCGGTGATTTCAATGGATGGAATTTCGCAAATGGTATGAGAAAAGAAATTAAAGAAGCAAGGAAGGCAGCTTAATGAATAGCAAATCAACATTAGCCAAATTATTAGCTACAGAAAATATTACTGTGCAATACGGTAATTATAAAACAGCATGGTTTGATATAAAAAATAGAGTATTAGCTTTACCACTATGGAAAGATTTGAGTAATGATGTTACTGACCTATTGATTGGTCATGAAGTTGGTCATGCTTTAGAGACTCCATACGAAGGATGGCACGATAGCCCTAAAAAATTAGAAGGTTGCCCAAGAACATATATTAATGTTGTAGAAGATGCTAGGATAGAAAGAAAAATTAAAGATAAATATCCTGGCTTAGTTCGTTCTTTCCAAAAAGGTTATGAAAGATTATTTGAAGAAGGTATGTTTGGTCACCAAGATTTAGATTGGGACGAAGTAAAACTAATCGATAAAATTAATCTAAAAGCTAAAGTAGGTGCTCATTTAGATGTTCCTTTAAATGATGAAGAGTTTGATTTATATAATCAGACAATGAAAACTGATACATTTGCTGATGTGTTAGATGTTGTTAGAAAAATCCTAGCTTATACAAAAGAGAACCAAGAAGAGTTACTTACACCTCCAGCAACACCTCAAAATCAAAATGAACAAGGTGAAGATAATACAGATAATGACCCTTTACCACAAGGCCATGATGACATGGATCCTATGAGTGATGATAATGAAGAACAAGAAGAACAAACTGAAGGTGAAGAATCTGATGAGTCAGAAGTAGAGAATAAAAGTACATCAGATGATTCTGAGGAT
>CEVB01013916.1_pt1 | contig 18984 bp, 42 predicted proteins | sample 531381 | NCBI WGS metagenome assembly CEVB01 (sample SAMEA2622763, study PRJEB7988) | marine metagenome | biome: marine biome (ENVO:00000447); feature: surface water layer (ENVO:00002042); material: "saline water (ENVO:00002010), including plankton (ENVO:xxxxxxxx)" | depth 5 m | reverse complement strand
GTTTAGCTATTGCGATCTCTGTAACGTGATCCTCAACAATCCCCTTGTCGTTCCTCACGCTGTAAACATACGTGCCGTCTTCGAGAGTCTTGTGAATGTTGCGGTAAACTTGTACTTGTCCTTTCATGCGTCCGATTATAAAGCAATGAGATTATTAGTCAACAAAAATCGCTCGAAAGATTCCTTTTATATGAAAGAAGATTCTTGAGTAGTGCTTGGCTTGAACCTGATAAGTGATGGCCTTGCAGTGAAGTTGTATCTGTTCTTGCGCTCCCATACAAATAAGATACACCATTTCTTAAATAAGTCAACAGAATTTCTTAAAAAAAATTGGCACGCGAGCGGCTGCAAGTTCCGTGCCAAAAAAATATTAATAAATTTTAATTATAATTAATAAATATATATATGTTTGTTTCTTTGTATATGTAGATTGCTTATTTAGAACTTATTTCAATATATTTGGCTCTTATTTATTTGTACTTATTTGGCTTTTATTTCGCTATTATTTACTCCTTATTTGGGCATATTTCTACCAGCATTTTCAAGCATCTCAAAGAGGTCTTCTGGGATGAGAGAAGCCGTGTCCTCGACGGGCGCGGTATCGGGTAGAACAATCTTAACAGGCTTATTCTTGGGCTTGGGTGCTGGAGGCACAGGTTCCACTGGCTTGACAGGCTCGATTGATTTGGCTTCATCAAGTGCCATGAGATAATCCTGACCTTTGGAGGTGAGGGCGCGACCACCGCGATCAATCTCCATGAGGTTCTCCTTCTGAAGATACATCTCGAAGTCTCTCTGTAAGCAGGACTTGGTAAGACCAGTCTTGGCAGCGAGGTAAGTCAACGAGCTATTCTTTCTCTCAGCCATGATGCGAAGAAGCTGAAGTTCGATGCGACTCAAGCCGAGAGGCAAGATACCGAGGTGTTGCTTTAACTCAGACCACTGGGTCTCACCGAACTTGTTACCTTGGGTCGCCGCCATGTAATTGTTAATGTGGTTGGCCATCTTCTGGGCAGCGCGAGCGTTACCGCGAAGAACAGGGGCAAGCTCATTGAGCACACCGTCTTTGAACTTTGCGCTAGTCGTGCGAGAGATGATCTCGCCAAGATCGTCGTAGGAATACTCCTCTAGATCAATTCTTTCGCAGCGATCCATGAGAGCGTGGAAAATGCTCTGCGCCTCGGTGGTGGCAAACATGAACGAAACCATGCGAAAATCAAAGTCTACCACAAAATCCTCGTAGGAAAACTGAGTGCGATTCTCAGGATTGGGATTGAGGATCGTGAGCAACGCCATCGTAACGTCCTTGGGTAGCTCGCTTGCCTCGTCGAGTAAGATCGTGCACTCGTTACCGTGAACGTGTGGAATGATGATCTGGTTGAAGAACTGCTTGAGGCTCTTGACCGTGGAACAGTTGATCTCAAGGAACTTCTTGGTGCCACCCTCGGAGTTCATAAGGTTCTTGGCTACGGCCTTTGCTAAAGTAGTTTTGCCGCAACCCTTGGGGGCTACGAACATGAGGTGGGGCAGAATGCTGGTCGCTTCGTATGACTTCATAAGAAACGACAGTTTAGCCTTGGCTACATCCTGACCTACGATACCCTCGAAGTAATCTTTGTTGTGTTCCATATGAGTAGTATGCTTTAGTTTTGGTGTAGAGTCAATAACTTAATTAAGTAAAAAATATTAATTATAATTAATAATAATTACCAATTGTTTTTATCGTTATCAAAGTTAGATACCTTGAAATCAACCGTACCTTCTGATTCAACTTCAGAAGAATTAGTATCATTGGTTTTGCCATCTAAATCCTGTACATTGAATTGGATTGTGTTTGCTCTGGATTCGATCTCTTTCTTCATGTCGTTTGAAGACACGGAGATTTGCTCGGAAGATAAACCAAGAGTTTCTGCGTATCTGCGAGATACGAGCACGTTTGCCTCTGGACGAAGCACCGAGTTGAGTTCCGCAAGAGCTACAGATACGAAGCTTGTTGCGCCTTTTGTTTTGCCTCTTTTTCCTGCCATGAGTCTAGTATCAGAAAATTTTTTAAATAAGTCAAATTATTTTTAATATTAATTCAACTCATCTAAAGCATCATCACTTTCAGCTATCCTAGCAACCTTCTTAGCGAGCTCCGCAGCGGAAGGGCCAAGGGGGTCTTGAGTGATTCTTTTCTGTCTATACTCTGCAAGCTGGTTAAACTCATAATGCCATACGGACTCGTATCTGCGAGCCATCTCTAACTGTTTGGCTGTGAGCTTTCTTGGGCGACCTCTTTTTTTCTTGGCTTTAGTCATGCCAATATTATTTACACATTTTTAAGTCGGGTCAAGCATTATTATTTGGCGCGTAAACAATTACAAATTACAACAAAAATATAATTATTATTATAAAATATTTTAAAATCGAATAAAAATTAATAAATATTCGGCGGCTTATTTGGCTAATTATTATTAATAAATATTTAAAAATATTACAGTTTATATTTGGCTTTATTTGGTTTGTAAATACTATTATTATTTAGAAATATTTCGTTCACAAATACGAAAAAACCCCTTGAAGCGAAAGACAAACCTCAAGGGGCTCGCAGTGCCAGATATGGTGACACTTGCTATCAGTAGTGTTTCATGAACCCCCAAGATACGATAGGGTTGTTACGAGTTCTCCTCGTACACCATGCTACTGATTGGTCAGGTAACACTGATATAACTTCTCAAGTTATATAATATATATAATATATCTTTTTTGAAATTGAGTCAACATTATTTAGCAAAAAATCATTCACAAATATTGCATTAAATTATTATAGTTTTGGCCGCTGATTTATTAATATTTATTAGAAATAATTAAATTTATTAATATTTATTTCGCCGCATATCATTCGTAAATATCACTATTGTATTTTCTTGGCTTGAATTCGCTTTTACCAAATGTATTATTATAATGATATAATATTATTAGCTTTTGATGATCAGTTAAATTATTTATATTTATTTTTTTGCTTGACCCACGCGGGTAGCGATGATGCCTCCCTTCGAGCAGCAAAATTATTTTCTTTATATTTGGCTTTTTTTCGTTCATAAATAATAATATACTGAACCTGAACTGGTTCTGGTTTGGTTGTTTTTATATTTATAGATTTTTATTAATAATTATTTGAAATAAATAAAAATCTCCCATACCCCAAACTTAATATTAATAATAATAAATAAATATTATTTCTATATTGTATCTATTGTATATGGTATATATATTTGGAAATAAACGGCTCGTAAATAAGCCGTGGATTCGCTGAAAAGCCCCCAATATTTACCCTTTTATGGTTTGATATCCCAGTCGGGATCATTCATAGTCTTCCATATAGAATAGCCCACGGAAGCAACCACACCATAAATAATTAAAGCTACAATCAACATATTATAAGATTCCTTTTTGTATATTACAAGGTATATATTATATATCTCTAAGATGCCATCTTGTGATATAGGATAAAGCTCTTAAAATGGGTTGTTTTGCTCTGTTCCATCGTCGTATCCACATCCATCAGTATGTCCATCAGATACCCCGATTTCACCTTGCACTCCCACTCCAGCCTCCTGAAAGCGAGCAAGGTAGTCTGCTGTTTGCCACTCTTCTTCAATGAACGACTTGAGAGCGCGACCCGTGCCATTGCCATCAGTGGCTTCTAGCATATTAGTAAGGCGACGATAAACTTCGTCTAGTATCTTTGTGTCAGTTGCGCCCTTAGCTTCTACGGCGGTTGCTATCTCTGATGCAAGCTGCTCTCTGGCGACTCTCGATGCCATGTTGATCTGTGAGTCTGTATGCGCTTCTAGCACTTTTAAAATGTGATCGTTTAGGGCTTTCATAATTTAATTAATATTAATAATAATTAAAACTTAACTTCTGTATATTTCTTCTTGAACTTATTGTAATTGTTTATAAGCTTGTCGGCGGTAGAGGTTCTTGGGCTTGCGTAATTAGTTTTTATTCTGCTTTCAACCCATTTTTTAGTAACCGCCGTTTTAACAAACTTGTTAAACATTTCCATTATGCCTTCCGCCGCCATGTACCTATGAAGACTCATAATCATCATAGGAATAAAGTGCTTCGTGACATTAAGTTTTACAGGGGATGGGCCTGAAGTTATATCGTATTGAAACTTATGATTCTTTTTGTCGTCGCAGTAATAGAACTGAATCTCAAAACCTGAAACTTCAAAAGTATCTAATACTACTTTATTTTTTATCTCCTTTCTGTGTATTCTGGTGGGTTTCCAATTCATACCAGATATTATAGATATTTTTAAGCGAGGTCAATGCTAAACCTTGCTTTTTCTTGGCCCTCCTTGGCCTCTGTACTTCTTGTTTCCCTTGGTGCGATTGCTGCATCCTTGGCGAGTTTTTTTGCCCTTGGGCTTTTGGTAACCTAATGAATCTTTTCTAGCCATTTTATTATTTTTTCTTGTTTTTCTTTTTCTCTTCTTTTTTCCAATGATTTTCAGTCTCGTGCTTCATGCAGAGTTCGTCCCACCAATCGTCGGGCTCTCTCTCTAGGGCGTTGCCATGCTGCCAGTGAGGCGGCTTATTAGCACCATTATCAAGCTTTGCTTTTACTCTTCTTGCTCTTGCCATTTTTGCCTCCTACGTCCCTACAGTTATGCTTCCAGTTCGCTTTCGAGGTAAATTGCCAACCATTTTTTAAAAGGTCTTCAATACCTTGAATTTCGTGCTTTGATTTGTCTGGTACGCGAACAAACTTTGTACCGTTTTTATTGACCAGTGTTTTCATTATTTATTAATATTAATTGTTTTTTAATTGTTTAACTATCTTCAAGTCACCATGACTTTTCTCGTACTCTTTAACATAGGACTTGGCATCCTTGTAATCGTGACCAGTATAAAGGTGCATGACTCCAGTTCCGTTCTTTAAATGCACTTCATAAGTATATTTGTCGTTATTTACGCAGCTTGTGCTCGTAATTAATATTAATAATAAGTATGCTAGTTTTTTCACAATTAATTATCCTCTGTTAAACTAAAGCGTTCTCTTTCAATCATGTCTATAATATCTTGGCAGCGGTCAACATATTGATCTGTGGTCAAATGGGTACCATCGCGCATATCAGGGCATCTATCGTAGATTGCTTTGATTAATTGTTCATCAGTCATTACTAATCCTTCGATTGAAGTTCTACTTTTGACCAGCCGAAAAGTTCCAAATCAAAATGTTCTATGGCTTCATTCGCTCTGTCTTGGCCAAACTCTTCACTAATTTCCCTAAGCACAAGACTTACGATATTGTGAGAAAAAGGTTTGACATCTATATAATCAACCTCCTTTTCAATTTTATCGTATAATAATTTTAATTTTTGATCTCCTGTCATAATATTAGTTATTACAGCTTTGAATGTGCTCAATGATATCTTGACTTACGTCACCCCAATCTACCTCATCCATACAAGACTGAGCGATGCTTTCCCAATCGTCGTCTTCCTCCAACAGTGGTTCAAATTGCTCCTTGTCCCATGTAGCGACAACCAAGCTGTCTTCTGGGCTGTAGTTGTCTTGAAGCATTTTAATAATTTCTTTTACTTTCATAATTTTACCAATTTCCTTCGATTCCTTTTAGTTCCGAGTGAGAAATATAAATCTCTTCTGCGTCTTCGTTTGCGTACCAGTTGCCGTGAACTTCTTGCTCCAGCAATGTTAGTTTTTCTCCTGCCAAATATAGTGTTTGCATGATGTAATACTAGGAAGTTTTTTAAGTATTGTCAACGTCTAATTGAGCATTCCTTGGCAAAGTTTCCATGCGATTGCTTTGAGCTCATCATGATTCTCTTTGCTTGGATCGCCATCGGTCTCCTGTAAGTAGTTGATAAATTCTAGATAAACTTGATCTTTCTCTTCGCTGGTCATGTTGTTATAGTAATAAGTTTTTTAAGAAATGTAAAGAATTAATTTTAATTATTTAGTCGCCTCTTTTGATTAATCCCGTGATACATTTAAACACAAACAAAAACATGGCAGAGAAAAAATAAAAAATAGTAAGACCGACTATCCAGAAGAAACCTATTATTTTATTCATGAGTCATCCTAAATAATCATTGTCATCAAGAATGCATTGCTTATTAAAACGATATAAAAAAGCTGGAGTAAATTCGCCAACGTAAGCGTTAGCAACATTGGTCTGCATCCACTCTTCAGCTTCTTCAAAGCTCATTGGCTGGCCATCGTGACATTTTCCTGTCATTATAATATCAACGCACTGACGATAATCATAACAGGCTTTAGGGTTTCCAAACGATTCACATACCCCAAGAAAAGCTTCCTCAAGCCCTTCCGCAAGTAATATTTCATGATCTGGATAACTTTCTTCTAGATAAGTATTTATTAAATCTTTCATTTTTTAAATAATAATTAGCTACAATATTTACTTAATATGAGTGCGAATACAATTCCACCAATCTGTAAAGAAGTACAAACTATAATTGCAATCTTTTTTGCACTACCTTTTTGGTGTGATCTCCAACTCATACCATCAAGCGTAACAATATTCAATAGCTGTTATCGCCGCGTCTTTTGACTTGAGCTCTATGTCGTAGTCAACAGCGAAAGAAACTCCTCTGTCTTTTGGTAACCCAGTGGGCATATCAGCATGACTGCGAGGGTTATTTTTATCTGGATGAGATTCCGAGTAGTGGAATAGTGGTTTAAAATAACCAGTGCGATGCCACGTTTTATAGCACAAAGTAAAAGCTTCAGTCTCTGTAAGACCATCTGGTAAGCATTTGTGATGGAGGTTGTCGTAAGTAATAGGAATAATAAAATGCTTTGCAAGCAATTTAGGAGTCCAAATACCCTTGTCTTCATTCTCTACAACAAGGCGAGAGCGAACAGATTGATCGCACTCGCGAAGATTGAGCATAAAGCGATCAGCGATTTCTTGTGGCTCCCCTTTAGTGTTGTTAACGTGGATATTAATAGGGCAACGATAGTCTCTATGCGCTCCGAGCATATCCATAAGCCAACCGTGATGATTTAGTTCTTTGATAGTTTTCTCTACTTGAGCTTTACCCAAGCTTGCAAGAACATTGAACTGATCAGGATGACAAGAAATGCGAATACCTTTATCTCTGATAAGCATATTACAATCAGTGAGTGCCGCTTGTATGTCAATCCAGTCTGGATAATCTTGAATTTTGAGTTCTGCTACATCGTATGTAAGCAATGGAAACAAAGCCGAGCTAACGCGATAGCCCCAACCGTTAGAAGCGCACTGCTCTAAAATCTTATAAGTAACGCGAATGTTGTTAAGAGTGCGAGCGGAAACAGTAGCAACGGCTTCTTCGCGAGGAAGCTGAGAAAAGCGATGCCAAGTCATAGTTTGAAACTTATGACCTTGGTTAGCTAAAGTATTTGAAATGCAACAAAGGTTATATGCCATGTGTTTATATTGCACAACTTTTTTAAATTGGTCAATACTTTTTTAAGTTAAATGTGTATTCTATAATATGTTTGAGTTATGGATTAACAAGTACAGAATTAAAATATTCTTGTGCAATGACGGTAATTGGCGTCATGATAGTATTTTCATATACAATAACACTAAATGCATAGCTGAAAAAGAAATAGAAACAATAATAGAATATCTATTCAATGAAGCTTTTATAAAAGATAGAAGAACTCAATACCACATAGCAGAAAGAAACTCAGACAAATAATGTGTGGCTTACCTCCAGCTTTTAATTTTTTTAAATTAATTACCTTTGGTTTTTTTATGATGAGTTTCTACTGTGCTTCTCAAGCCGTCATAAAACTCCAAAAGCTGTTCATGAGAGCCAAAGTCTAGTATCTCTTGTAGTTTGTGTCTATCAAATTTAATAATATACTTGTAAGGCGTTTTACGATTGAATGCTTCAACCTTTACCTTCATTGTCATCGCGTCATGCGTTTCTGAAATATCAATTGTTTCCATGATTCTTTTCAAATTTTTTCATTAATTTCTTGACCCCAATCAACTCAATTCCAACAATAGTTCCAACTTCGTCCGTATCTAAAGCTACCATTGTATTGTCTTTAGTATCTCTGTAAAGTAAAACGGAACCTAAAGTTCCTTGACATGGAGCTTTCCAAACGTACATCGTATCTTCTTTTTGGTTGTAAGAAATACGATTATTTTCATTGTATTCAATCATTGTTTTTGCAAGTCTGGAAGATTTTCCACTTCGACTCCGTTCCAAAACCAATAATCATTTTCCCAACTCTGAGTTACCTTTCCTTTTTTGTCCATTCTCAGAAAATAAAAGTCTCCAGCCACACCCTTAAAGCAACCAAAATCTTGAATAGGAAGTGTTGCAACTTTGGGCCTACCTTTGCTGTCAAACTCGCTATGCAAAACAAGGCTTGCGTGTGTTGCGTTTTTTGGTGGGCGCGGGATAGTTACCTCCCAATCCTTTGTTCCCACTGTAACTATTGGACTACCTTTACGCGGCATTAGAGTTTCTTTCCTCTTAGTTTTTCTAGTTCGCGTTTTTCAAACTCCGCTAAAGAAGCTTCTGTAAAAGCTTGAGTGATTTGAACGGGCTGCTCATAAGCTTTAAATTCAGGTTCTTTCTTTTTATTTTTTTTGTCTAACATTTTTTGTAAAACATCTTTAGCTTCTTTTAATGCGCTGTATCCATATTCTGATACTTCTTTTTCTTTGCCAAGGATTGCCACGGCAATCATTAGTGCTTGTTTTTCGTTTACGGCGGTTTCCATTTTTATTAAAAATAATTATTCCCCACTGCTATAACGAATTTTCGTTCTAGTCATGTTTGAACAGTAATAATATTTTGTTGAATAGTCAAGAAAAAACCACGAGGCTTTTACACCTCGCGGAATTTTCTCCGTTCACACCTTTGGGCTTTAGTAATCTAATTCTTTTTCGTGAGCAGAATTTAAAGTGCTTCTTAAATCATGTAACACGTTTCTGAGCGTGTGCTTTACGCCAGCGTCGTAATCATCCATGACCACAAGAGTTTCTAATTCTTTTTCGTATTTTTGTATCAGTTGTTGTTTTGTTATTACTTTCATTATGATATATGCTGTCCTTTTATTGCTTGCTGTCGTTTCTCTTGGAATTGATTTTGGGCTTCTACACTCCTATGCATCCAAGCATACGCGCTAAACTGAGGGATAGCCTCAATTACTGTATTTTGTGGATCGTTCGATTGTATTGCATCTACCGCGCCTTCTAGTAAATCAATGTAGATTTGTGACATTGAAGGCGGCTCACAACCAGAAGGAGCACACTTCTCTTGAAAATCTTCCACCTTTTTGTATACGGATAAAGGTAACCTCATGCCAACGGCGACTCTTAATTTTGTTTCGTCTTTCGATTTACCGAAAAGCCCTAGCGTCTTTCCACTTTTTGTTTTGTATCTCATTTATTATTTCTTTTTTTAAATGTTCAGGTAAGCTATCAAATGTTATAATATTTTTTTTGTAACAATTCAAGTATGTTTTATCATTTAGCGTTTTCAAAGCTGATCTTCTTCTTTTTGATCTTCATCAACTATGTAAGCGGCGACCACAAAGGAAAAGATTGGTATCAGTCCGAATATTGCTAGTTCAATTATCATGCTCTAATAGTAGATACTTTTTTAATTAATGTCAAATACTAATTATTAATAATTAATCAATCCTCTTGCCATCATAAGTATATTTATTACACTGATATATTTCGCCTTTAAGATCATTAAATTGCAATATATCATCCACTCTTACCCTAGCCATCACATCTTGATTGGGTTTATTATCCCATTCCCTGTCCCACTTGTCTCTTGTATAAGCTTGATATTGAGTATCCTCAAATCTAATATACTGTTTGGAACTACGAATTAATTTGGTGTTAACGTGTTCCATCCAAAAATTTACCAAATCCAACCTTCTTGCACGAAAAATAAAATCTTTCATTTGAAAGATTATCCATTTAGATTCACCCAATAACCACCCCGATTGACCATTAACATTTCTCCATTCTAAAGTAATCCATTCATTACCATCTCTAGGAGTGCTTTTCCAATCTATTGGAATCCACTGGCCGTTATTTGATATAACAACAAAATCAACATGATATTTCCAATCATCCTCGCCACCCACACGGTCAAGTATGGTTTTATATTTCCCCGCATACAATCCTTCTAAAAATGGTATCCCAACATGAAGCTCGCTGTCACGACCATTATTTACGCACTTTGTTTTTGTTTCGGGGTTAGTTTTCATGTGTTAATTAATTTAAAAACTTTCTTAATTTCTTGATCACTAAAGTTATTTTTTGCGTAATTTACAAATGTGCATACCCACTGAATGTTACCATCAACATAACCCTTATCGGAATCTATTCTATCCAATGAGCCTGTAAGTGGGCTTCTGTTTTTGGTTTTTGAATCATGAGATTGGTGTTCTGGTTTTAACATTTTTAAGCCGCTTATAGCACAAATGCCATTTTGTTTATACCAAAGTTTTTTTAAATATTCAACGCTTAAATTAAATTCCCTTTTGTGAACGTTAGCCCTAGTTCTCGCTCCCGATAAGGACTTCCTAAATGGCGATAAATCATCACAAGTATTACCAGCGCACTCTTTACTGCAATAAAATTTATGATCTGGGTTTTTTTTAATTGTTATATTGTAAAGTTTTAATCTTTTCTTAAAATTGCAGCCACAATTTGCACATCTTAGATCAACGTAAGCTTTACGATTTGCGCCCTTATTAAATGGCAAGTTTTTAGTTTTTAAATTATATTTTTTTAACCAGTGCCTTACGTTAGTGGGACTATGACCCCTGACGTTATTTCGCTTCAAAAAAGATGAAATTTGATTTAAAGACAGATTATTTTCCACGCATTTTTCTAATATTTCTTTTGGTATCATTTTAAATTGGTTGGCCCGCAGGGACTCGAACCCTGACTCAACGAATTATGAGTTCGCTGCTTTAACCAATTAAGCTACGGGCCATTAAATTCTTTTATTTTTAGCTTGTATTTGTTTTTTTCTCGCTTTCTTTATATCTTCCGCCATATGTTTTGGGCCGTGAACAAGCATTTGCATTTGCAATCTTTGCGCGTTTTTAGATAATTTTTTAAGCCTTATATGTAATGAAGAACCAGAAACCATCTGCTTATTTGGATCAGCATAATAAACCAATTCATCCAATTCTGTTTGAATCTCATCCATCAGCTTTACTATTTCTTCTGAGTACATATTAAAAATGGCAGACAAGCTGGGACTCGAACCCAGAACCTACGGTTTAGAAGACCGTTGCTCTATCCAATTGAGCTACTTGTCCATAAGTTTGGTAGGGAAGGCGGGACTCGAACCCGCACTGTAACGATTTTAAGTCGTTTGCCTCCTGCCGATTGGGCTACTTCCCCATTGTTGCCATGTTAATCGAGATTGTAGTTGATAGGCCGCTGCTAGTATTTTCTTTCTTTTATCGCTTTGAAATGGGAGAATACTCGCTCTGTGTTTTGCTGCTTTTAATACTATTTCCATTGCTTCTTCGTTGCTCATAACCATTATTTCTCCTCCAAGTATTCTTCCATGTAGTTTTGCATCTCAGAGTGGGCTTTGCTCATCTTCACCAACCAAGGCGGAAGGTTTCCAGTGTTGGAAGCTTTCCAATCGTACCTTTCATATAGTTCGCAAATGATGGTGTCCATTTTATCTTCGTAATACTTTAACTCTTCGAGTGTCATTTTTATCCTCTTGTATAGTCAATGATTTTGTTGTTTATTACCATATCAAAAGTTAACTGAACATCAGTAGACCTTTCATCATAATCTTTTTGCCTTGTATCATGCAGGGCGTCCTCAACGGAAGTATATGGGCCTTGTTCAACCATGCGACCATTGTTGCTTGTGATGAACCAGCATTCATCAGCGGGGTGAGTACCTGCTTGGATGATTCTTTTTTGAATTTCAAATCCGCTCGTCATAAAAATGATACTACGGACTTTTTTAAGTTAGGTCAAGAGAAAAAATACCCCTATGAAAAAGGGGCAAGATTTGTGACAGCCTAGTTGCTTATCTTCGGGATAACCTCCCTAAGTTTGCTCTTACAGAGCTTGCCTCGTTGTACTATTATTTACACTTAAAAAGCAAGTTAATCAACAATATTTTCACGCTTATATTTGAGCTTTAAGAAATCACAAATATCATAAATATTATTATCTTTTTTGAGACTAATTGCGATAGTTTTTAACCCTTTTTTTAGGTATATTTCTAAGTCCTGAAGATCGACTTGTACTGCGCCCAATTTATATTCAATTAATATAAATAATTCGCCGTCGTTTAATGTACCCTGCCACTGGTACTTGGACATTTTATATAAACCATCAAGCCTTTTATTTTTTAATGCATTGCAGCCTTTTTGTGAAATTATTTTAAAAGACATTATTTCATCCTTTGACAAACCAAATCTTTAAGTTTAGCCATTGCAATTGTTTCGATCTGCCTAATTCTTTCTCTAGTTACACCGAATTTATCGCCAATGGATTCAAGAGTTTGACGTTTATCGCAGTCTAAAGCTTGCCTTTTTGATATAATATATCTTTCGCGGGAAGATAGCTTGCTCAAGCATTCGTATAATACTTTTGAATTGTTTTTATAAACATAAGCTTCATCGGGTGATTGATTACTTTTGTCCTCTATGATATCCATCAATTCTTTTTCATCCCCTTCTGCGTCTGATATTAAAGAATTTAAAGATGGTATTTGCAGCGAGCTTTCGTTTAATAATTTTACTCTATCAACTGATACGCCAACTTTTTTAGATATTTCTTTAACAGATGGATAACAATTATATTTTTCTTTATATTGCTCTTTAAATTTTATTATATTTAATTTCTGCTGGATAGAACCCGTTGGAATTCTAATTGTTCTCCCTTGGTTTGATAAAGCCCTTCTGATTTTTTGCTTTATCCAGAAAGCTGCGTAAGTAGAAAATTTAGCTCCAACGTTAGGTTTAAAGTTCTCAACGGCTTTCACCAAGCCAAGGTTGCCCTCAGAAATTAAGTCTTGTAATTCTAAACCAAGAGAATTAAAATCTTTAGCTATTTTTATTACTAATCTTAGGTTTGAATTAATTAAGATTTCTTTTGCTTCTTTACCTTTTTTTCTTGCAATGGTGCTACAACAACTCTTATTTTTAGACCATTTTAGCATCCGCTCAAACAATTCTATCTCCTCTTTTCGTGACAATAAAGGATATTTAGAGCTCTCTTCGTAATAAATATTTAAAAGGTAAGATTCTTCAGATGGCATAATTTTGTATACTAAATATTTGACTTTTAGTCAATATAAAATTATTTCTTAAATAAATTATCGGATAGCCCGAAAGTATCATCAGAATCATCAGAGTAATAGAGCTTACAAACGTACTCATATTTAGAAGTAATAAGTTTTACGGGAAGCTCGTCTTCGAAAGGGAAGTTTTTGTATAAATGATCCACCATACAGTAGTGGCAAAAATTTTTATAAGACTTTGTTTTTGGTGCTTTAAATTTAAAATAAAGAAGTTTTTTACTATCAAATAATAGTTTATAATCTCTAGCCGAATAAGATAAATCACAAGCGGAGCATTTTATAGCTCTTTTTCGTGATTCTGAATCTATAAGTATTATTTCAAGCACTGCGTTTAAATATATCATTAATAATGACGTAAACGCAAATTATTGCTAATAAATATTTAATGCTTTTTAATTGAGATAGTATTTCTGTTTCCATTTTAGAAATTAATGGGTAGGAGAGACTCTCATATACCTCCATCGTTTCAGGGTTGTAGCTTGAGTTTTCAAGTCAAAACCTTACTTTGAGCCAACCCTCATCGACCCCCAGACTTGGTGAGTCCTGTCAATGAGCATTGCACGTTAACTGCCACAACAGCAGCTTAATTCCGTCATACCCTTTGCCCCTGATCAGGGGGCAAAATTATTTTAAAGAACAAATTATTAAAACTAAACCACTTCCCACAATGTAGCGGGTGTTCTATGCGCCTTTGGATTTTTTACGTTACTAAATCCAATTGGACTTATTAAATTATTTTTTCGCCCCCTTACAAAAATAGCCCCCCATGCCCTTTTACTTGGCGGCTCAGGAATTACCCCTTCGGCGGCAACCCTTACATCTTCAGCAAGAAATGTATTATTTGTTTTTGCGTACTCCAATAAAAAAGAATACGCAAGTTCCCCCCAAGACTCGTTATTGCTTTCAGCGTTTTCAAGCGATTGCTTAATACCCAAATCTCTTAGCTTATTTCCTTGAAGCAAGTTTAATTCCTGTTTTTTATTCATAGTACGAAAATCTTTGAACCTTCTAAAAAAAGCCTTTCGCCAAAACTCCTCTTAATAGGTTGCTTAGTTTTAAAGTCAACAAAATGCGCCCCTTTTTCTTTACAGGATACTAATTCTACTCGCTGCTTCCACTTTGGTCTTGGAGACTTCTTCTCTTCCAAGCTGTTAACCTCATTTAAATCTACTGCGCCTTTGAGCCAACCGCCCTTTTCAATGCGTTCGAGCGTCATGCTGAAAGCGTGACTCTTCTTTAGTCTTTGCTTTTTATTTCTAGCGTACCCCTCTTTAAAGCCCTTTATTTGAATGGACTTTTTCTTGGGAATGTATTTCGCTATTACGTTCATTAATCTTTGCTAATTACTTTATGTACATTCCAGAATCCTAAAATACTTGGAACCCACAGACCAACATAAATACCCGCTTCTTTCGATCCGCCGAACCACAGTAATACACTGGCGGTTAAGCTTGCGATGCTCGCTACGAGATATACAACATCTAATTTTTTCATAATTAATCTAAATCGTTTTTATATTCTGCAAAATGATTTTTAAGATAGTCAAGCTTATCTTCCGCTTCGGTGGCAAGCGCAACCTGTTTATCCATTTCTTCGATAATTTGCGGGTGTTCACCAATACCCGCTGGTCGATTGAAATAAACCTCCAAAGTAGCTACCGCCTCTTGCTGTTGAGCAAGGTACTTTAGCTCTAGTGCCCTATATATTTCGCTCTTCATGATTTTTATTGTATGCATTTTTTAATTTAAGTCAACACTTATTTCCAATTAAGTGCTTCACTTATATTGGGAAACTTATCAACGAATATCTTTTTAATTTCTTCAGCTATTTCTCTATGCTCTTTTTGAGTGTCTTCGGCAGACCTAAGATCAATGTAGTGAACCCAACTTCTTAATGTTCCGTTCATATACATAGTTGTTTTAGTGTTTAAAGGTAAGACCCCTCTAGCAGTTTCTTTTGCGACTCCCATTTGTATAAGGGTTTCATATGCAGCTAAAGAACCTTCAAGAGAAGCTTCAGCGTATTCGTAAGCTTTGTGATCTTTATTCAGGGGGTCGCTGCTGCTTTGTCTATTTTTATCCGCTGGGAACCTAAGTTCAATTGGCTCTAACCCAGTGGCTTTGCTGTATCTTTGGCTAAACTCTTGAAAGCTAAAACTTCTATGTCTTAAAATTTGCGCTGCGATAGCTCTGCTGGTAGTTATTTCAACGCACATACTAGCGAGTTCAAAGGGACTCCAGTGCTTATGTTTAATTAAATATTTAATTAATTTAGGCGCAGTTTTAGTGTTCATTTGATTGCTTGGGTTTGAAACCCTAGCGCAATACGAAACAATATCTTCAGGGTCGTTTAGTCCCTCAACCTCTGGTTTTGTTAGTGATATAAGTTTGACTCTCATTAAATATCCCAATCGTCACACGCCATATCCATAATAACTTCAGCGGGTAAATCTGGATTTGTTTTTGCGTGATTTATGGCAGATAAAATTACTTCCGCTAAAAGGTTATACTTTTGAGCCTCTTCTAAATAATAGTTTATTTCGCTGGTCACAATCGAAATTATAAATTAACTTTTATTTGAAGTCAATTATTTTTAAAAATTAAAAAAGTGTAAAATATAATAGCTATGGATATTTTTTTCACTCATTTTTATGGCAGAATGTCTGATGTCATGGGTATAATAAACTGCGGTGCCTATGCAGAGAATGTCTCAGTAGACGAAGAGCAATACGCTTTAGAAAATGGCTGGACTAAACTTGAAAGCGCTAAGAATAAAGATATTTGGTACCAAAGTAGACAAACAAGAATAAAAGTATCGGAATTAAAATATAATAAAAAAATAAGAAAAATGACTAATCCTTGTAAGGGTATAAAGTCAGAAGTTAAGATGCTTAAAGATTGCGACATTGAAGAATTAAGAAAGGTTTATTGTGATTACATAAAATTGAAAAGCGATCAGTACAAGGAATCTGATGAAATTTTTTCAGAATTTTATACTCACGACGAGTTTTTTAACGATTTACTGATAGACTCAGAATATAAAAGAGTTATAGAATACAGAGAAGATGGTGAGCTTCACGCTTTCGTTTTTTGCAGGGTTTATGAAAAAGCTAACATAGCAACTTCAATACAATTTTGTTGGGATTACCACAATCCAAAAACATTTCTAGGGAAATATAGCTGCATAAAAGAAATAGAAATGTGCATAGACGAGGGTTTAGAGTATGTTTATTTAGGAGGCGGCTACGAAAATATGTGCATATATAAGTCAATGTACCAAGGGTTTGAGTGGTGGACTGGTAGCGAGTGGTCTAAAGATAAAGAAGCTTATAAAACTTTGTGCGCCAGCGACACAGATACAAAAACAATTTATGATTTAGGGCAACTAGAAGAAAGATACACAGGAGAATTTTTCTTTTCCCCAAATGAGATATCAAAAAGGGCATGATAGAAGATTATATAAAGTATATCAGTTTAAAGAGAAAGGAGCTTGGTGGCCACGCAATCTGCCCCTTTGCTAAAAGATTTTTAGATAAAACAGTAATAATAGAATCTAAAGACCTGCAAGCAGACGCTATAAAATGTTTAGAATCTCAAGATCGCCCAATGCTTTGGATGATATATGGTTGCCCGAATAAGTTTAATAAAGGGTGGCTTGAGTCGTTTTGTGAAAAACATAAAGAAAAAGCTAAGTCAAAAGATTTATGGCTGATATGGGATCACCCTGATCAAGTAAACAAAATAGGAGACGTAGAAACAAATAATAAAGAGTACGGAATACTGTTGATACAACCTCTAACAGAACTAAACGAATACTCTGATAAATTAAAAAACACTAATTATTATGATTTTTGGAAAAAAGACTATTATAAATCGATAGTAGAAGATAGAAAAAAATAAGTGTAAATACTGGAAACAATCAATGAAAGAATTTGAAATAGATTTTACAGAGGAAATAAATGCTCAAGCTTCAGAGGGGGCAGACTCTTTAGATAAGTTAACTTATAAAAAAACTCCAGAAGTATTTTTAAAAGTCGCTGAAAAAGACTTTAAATACATGGATATAAATATAAAGCCTCTTTTAGAGCTTTACCCTCCCGCTAATTCTAGCCAACAAACCAAAAATGAACTTCTGCAAGTTAAAAATTTTATGGAGCGATCCCACTCCAAAGAGTTTACTTCCAATCTTAAAAGTATGAATGATGAGCCAGCTATGTTTATAATAGATTACTATAAAAAAGCAAGCGGCAAAGAAGTTCCAAAAACAATTTTAGGTTTCATAACAGGAGGGGATGTTGAAGTTTTAGCGATGAAACTTAAAATGCATTTTAATAGACCGCGACCTTTTCAAATGGCAGAATATTATGACGTTAATTTAAATTACAATAAAACAATTCAACACGGTGCAGCAGATGCGCCGTCTTATCCAAGTGGTCATACTTTATCGGCTTATTTTGCAGCTAGAGTTTTAAGTTATTTGTATCCAAAATATGAAGATGAGCTATTGAGAAGAGCCATGATGGTTGCTGATTCTAGAATTGCAGAAGGCGTTCACTTTAAAAGCGACAATATGTTTTCTTTTTATTTGGTTGACAGGGTTTTAATGCCAGCTTTCATAAAAGCATATGACAAAACAAGAAATAATTAATTCTTTATCTTTTACTTATTGTAGGATTAAACCATCAAAAATACATGGTGTTGGAGTTTTTGCCATAGTAGATATAGATAAAGGTGTGAACTTATTCCCAGACTGCTCTTGCGACTTAAAAAAAATAAAAAAAATAAACAAAAAAGAAATTTCTAATCTAGCTCCTGACATTTTAAAAATGATGAGCGATTTCCTAATTGAAAGTAAAACTCATTATTTCACAACTACGTCTTTAAACAATATAAACATATCTTACTTCTTGAATCATTCAGACCAACCAAATTGCGAGTGGGTAGAAAAAGATGACTCCTTTCGGCCTTTGAAAAACATAAAAAACCAAGAGGAGCTAACTATAAACTACGAAAAATATCTTGAAAGCGACCTTATAAAAAATGTATAAAAATTTAGCACCAGATATTCAAAGGCAAAGACTTGTCATAGAAGGAACTTTACATAATCCATTTAAAGCAGAAGAAATGGATCGATTTTGTAGGGAAATGACAAAAGTATTAAACATGACAGAAGTTACTGCCCCGTTCTGCAACTACGACCCAGATTACGGTTGGTGCGCTTATGTCCACTGGAAAGAGAGCGGTATGCATATCTACGCTTGGGACGACAGAACTCCTTGCTTCTTCTCTGTGGATATCTATACTTGCAGAGAGTTTCAGGTAGAAAGCGCGTTAAATTATGTAAAAGATTTTTTTAAACAAAACTTAATTGAAGTTACTTGGAAAGACTAGTTTTACCAATGTCTTATCACATTTGCGATAATAAAGAAACAGGTTATCAAGTTAACTATTACAATTAATGTTCTTATTAAAAGGCTGTATCCTGCGTCTTTATTTGTTAGTATTGGAATATCTGGTTTGTCGTCGTCGGTCTTTCCGATTCGATGGTCTACGGTTCTAGCCCAAATTAACCAAAGTCTTTTAAACATTTTACCAAAATGGGCCATATTCGCCCCAAATAGATTCTCCTGTT
>CEVB01018965.1_pt1 | contig 19032 bp, 8 predicted proteins | sample 531381 | NCBI WGS metagenome assembly CEVB01 (sample SAMEA2622763, study PRJEB7988) | marine metagenome | biome: marine biome (ENVO:00000447); feature: surface water layer (ENVO:00002042); material: "saline water (ENVO:00002010), including plankton (ENVO:xxxxxxxx)" | depth 5 m | reverse complement strand
ATACATGCTAAATCATCCGATGGTGTATTACCTTGATCTGTTTTTTGATTCTCGAAGTAAATTCCATTTGTTCCAATTCTATCATTAAGGGAGTTATGTAAAGATGGCACAAATGGTCTTACAGTATAATTACCTGATTCATCAAAAGTTCTTTCTGCAAAATAATCACGTAATAAATTATATCTTGTCTTTTTTGCTATTTTCTTTATTTTTCCCTTATCTAATCTTATAACCTCTACAAAGTCTGTATCCTCTAAATCAGTAAGTAATTTTTTGGTTAATGTTAAAGTAATTTTTAGTCTATCTGCACCAGGTGCGGCAAAATTTGTAAAACCTTTCGCATTATCAAACAGTGACTCATCATCTTTAGATCCAATAAATGACTCAGTAACTTGAAGACCAACACGATATGAAGGATTGTTTGTGTAGTAATCTAATATTAATGTTTGTTGTGTTACTCTTACAAAATATCCTCTTATAAAAAATACTCCATCACCTATTGACACAGCTGAACCAACTGCTGTTGCATTTTCAGATAATATACTTGCAAAATCAGTATTTGCTGTTATTGTTGTGTTTCCATAGGTAACATTTTCATTACAAATTAATGCTTCTCCATCTTCAAATTTAGATGTAGTAAAATTATTATCACTATCAATGTACTTTACATATATTGTTATATCATCAATTGGATCAGTGCTAGGTAATGCAATTTTTTCAATGGTGGCACTTACATTGGATATTTTACCTGTTATGGTTTTACCTATGAACTTATCTAAGTATACTGAAATATCAATACCAAAATTAGTTGAATTTAATTTTACTGAATTAAAACTATTATCAAAAACTATATTTCCTGGTATTACAACTGATCCTTGTTTGAAAATATGACTACCAAATTCTTCAATTTGATTTTGTAAAATTGATTGTGAAGTTGTTAACTCTCTTGCTTGGACTGGAAATCCTGGATTAAATAATACTTTATAGAAGTTATTATCAGGATTAAAGTCGTCGAAATATGGACTTACATTTAAATTTGTTTTTTGTGCCATTTTTTAAAATTCCAGAATAATTTTGATATCTTCCTTTTGGCGAGGATCTCTTGATACTAATGAGCGATTATCGATATAGATTAATTCACCAGTCTTTTTATTTATCTCAGGATCTGCAACTCCATTTACAAAATTAACTCCAAGATCTATAACCTTTGAATTAACTGTAGATGTAATTCCACTAAAATTATCAACCGAAACACTTAATGGATTAACAGTTGACCCCGCTTCAAAATTAACAATTTTTGAAATTGTATTAACATCTGAATTATCAGTTTGATCTTGATTATTACTAAAATACAAAGAACGATCTCTTGAAAATTTAACAACGTTTGTAGTTGAATCATAAGATATTAAATATCCCCTAGCAGTTCCCTCTGAGGTGCTCTGTGTAATTTCTACACCAATCGTTGGTGTTGTGTTTGGATTTGAAACCAATTTAAGCGCATGAGTTGATGAAAAAGTATTTCCTGTAAATAAACTATCATTACTAAACTGCTCTGGATTTTTAATAATTCCAACTTGTGCAAATTTAGTATCAGTTGGAAAATCTGGTGAAGAATCATCAAATCTAGCATAAACTAAAACTTTATCAGCACCCAATTCAGAATACAGGTCAAATCCGTGACCTCTTGATGGAGGTATTATTGGTATTAATTTTGCTCTATCTATTTCATTTATTGTTGTCGTTGCTTGAATTGGTTTTAAATCAACTATACCATAAGTATATCCCTGTCCACCTTCCGAAACTACAGCATCTGTAATTTTACCATTAGAATTCACAGTTACACTAACTTTTCCCCCTGTTCCATCACCAAGGATATTTAAAGTCTTTGTACCTTCTTGATATGTTCGTGATGAACTACTACCAGAATTTTCAACATATACCTTTTTTATTTGATTATTATTAACTCTCGAATCTGCTGCCTCCCTTACATCCTGTATTGATGAATCACTTGATGTTGGCCAATCATTTGGAAGAACAATAAATTCAGTGGAATCAAATTTTATTATATCACTTGGTGATATTGTGAAAAGATATTTCCACAAGTAACCATCTCCACTTGTACCACCTTGTGGTTCCAAATCGGTATGAGTTGGTTCATCAAGAGAATTTTCACCCTTTGCAGTTTCAGTTCCTTGACCACCTGATGATCCATTATCTATGCATATATAAACTCTAAAATCACTGTTTATAACATAATAATTGGAATCATATAGATTAAATACCTGAGTATTTGGTGAAGGATTAAGTGAACTATAATCATGACGATACATATCATACTTTGTATTTCTAACCCATGAAATTTTTCTTATAACTCTCCTTACGTTTGCTGCTGTTATTTTTTTACCAAATAATGCAGTATCTCTATTATGTGATCTAAATTGAAGATTGTCAATTGGATTTGTTGGCCAATTAGAATTATCAGTTCTTCCAAAACCTATGGTTGCAGGAGATGGATTTACCAATCCTAAAAATACATAATAATTATTAGAGCTATCTAATAATGAATCTATGAAATTATTAGCATTGAATATTCTAAATTGATCTGTGACTACGGCTGGCATATTTATAGTTTTTTAGATATTTATACAGTTTAGATGACCTTCGGTAAAGCACCTGTTTGTCTAAGAGTGAAATCTCCACCCGATCTCTGAATTGTTGGGAAGGTTGATAACCCTGAATCAACAGTTAAACCAGTCACACCAATTGAAATAGGTGTGGAACTTCTATTTAGTGATGATAATTTACCAAATGAGAAGGTGCCTAGTTTATCCCCACTTACGTCTAATGTAGTATCAATGGCACTCATAACTGCATGACACATTATTGAACCTGCAATTCCAACATTACTGATTTCTTGAATTTGATATATATTATCCACAAAAGTAGATCCAATTGCGACATCTGATAAACCAGTCTCATTTCTTGATGTAATACCATGTCCCACTGTTGTATCATCAATGAATATATAATCACCTACATTTAATCCAGTGTAATTAGTAATTGCATCAGTTCTTCTTAATTGAAATCTTAAAGCAACAACACCAGATATCTGTTTTTGAGCGATACCAGTAACAATTCCAGAGAAACCAGTTACAGCACTTACTGAATTGACAGTATCAGTCACAGCAACAGGTGGACTAACAAGAACTTGTGGAGCAATTGTATAACCTAAACCAGGATTGGTAATTGCAAATCCATCTATTACACCATTTGTAATGGTAACAGTTGCTGTAGCAGTTGTGGCAATACCTACTGAAATACCAATACCTGGATTTGCAATTGATATTGTAGGTGCAGATGTGTATCCACTTCCTCCATCTGTGATTGTTAATCCAGAAACTGTTCCAGCAGTCGATACAGTTGCTGTTAACGTTGTAATTCCAACTAGTGGTAAAGGTGCTCCTGAAACTATCTTTGCATCGAAACCATCACTTGATGCAAATTCCTCAACATCAAAGAATTTAGCATTATCTACATATATCACGGTATTTGTAGTAGTTAAATCTGATATGATTTTTGCAGTTGGATAAATTTGTGTTTCAATAGAATCTCTTACTTTTGAAATATCTTTTCCTTCTATTTTCTTATCACGTTTTTGTTTTATGAGATGCATTCCTCTAAAATTATCAGCATCTATACCTTGCTCTGAATATAAATCAGTTTCAAATTTATCCTGCAATGTTAAATCAAAAACAACTCTTTCATTTTGTGCTAGTGACGTGCTTATTCCATCTGATTTCGTTAATTGCACATTATCACCAGGTTCAATAGTTCTATTAACACCAGTATTAATTATTGAATCTACACCATCTTGACCCTTGTAAATATAAATTGATATATTATCCTCTTTCACTGGTGGTGTAATAAATGATACAGAAGTACCACCCTCAAACACATAATTTACGTCAGGTTGTTGAAGAACTCCATTTATGAATATAACTAATAAATTTTTAAGAATTACATCAGAACCCTCTTTTGCCTCAATACTCAATAAATCACCATTATAGAATAGAGGGAAGTTTAAACGTGAACCATCTTGTAAATTCTTGATATCATCAATATAATCTAATTCTCCGAATTGCCAAAATGCAAAATTGTCTGTGTATGTTTCCACGACTTCAATTTCAAATATTGATAATGGTTCAGATAATCTACCATCAGTGACTAAACCAACTGGAGTGAATTTATCACCTTTTTTGAAAGAGTAACCATTTCGACTTAATTCAAAATTATTAACGGCAAAGAAGGTTGACCCTATACCAGTTGCTCCTGAGTTACCAACTTCAAGACTTATTAAAGCACCAACTCCTGTATCAGTGGTGGCACCTGTGCCAACTCTTGATAGACCTACTATTGACATGTCATCATATGATGGACTTGGTGTGAATAGTTTTGGTTTTACATATCCGGTTCCTGCATGAGGTATATTAAATGATAATGTTCCACCAATACCAATCTGAGCTGTTATGGTTGCACCTGTACCGACAGAATCAGTAACAGTTGTAGCAACTGAGACACGATTATATCCTGATCCAAATGTTAAATCACCATACCATGGTTTTACTGTTCCTCCACCAATGTAGGTATGAGGTATTGTGCTTGTACCAACTTGTGTTTTAAAAGTATTTGTTGATGATACTGAGACAACGGGGAACTGATTTCCAATTGATCCATCAGGGAAAAGACCTGAACCAATTCCAACACCACCAGAAGTACATGTAAATGCCAATCCTGATAATATAACCTGATCATCATCTCCATTAACATCCAAAGTATGTTCATCGACAGTTGTGATTTCTAGTAAACCATTTGTATTATTATAAGATGCTGTTGAAATACTATTTGATGGTCCTGAGTATGCAACACCAACAATTGATGTAATCATACCAGCACTTGCCCCTGCACCAACTTGTAGTTTAACTTTAGCAGGAACTAGTGGAGCATATCCAACCCCTCCTGTTGATCCAAAAGAGACAATGATTCCACCTCTGGGTAATTCATTTTGATTTATATCTGTTTCATCAATTACTAATGCACCATCAGTTATTGTAGTAATACCTGAAAATTCAATGGTAGTTGTACTTCCATTATCAATAATCTTGTAATTTTGATTAGGATTATTTACAGTAGATGGTGTTTGGAAAATATTGTTTACAAACAGTAAACCATTTCTTGCCAATTCTCCTGCTCCTGTTGTGTTAATACCTCCTGATTGTAGGTTGAACACTGAGGAAATTCCGGTAAATTGGTTTGATATATCATCATATACTTTATTGGTAGAATAATTTTCTCTCAAATATACCCTACCTGTAAAATCTGATTTAGCAGGTGGTAATCCTTTTTCATCTAACTTATTGCGAGCATCACCTCTTGGTGCATCTGTAAAGAATATTTTACCATCTTTAATATTATATGCACCCTTAAATAAAATTGCAGAGGATGTATCAGTATGAGATACATTTTGAGTGCCAAGAACACCTCTTTCCACTTGTAAAAGTGGTACGGAACCTGTTCCTGAAATTGGACCTACGTTAGTTGTTCCTAAACCTACATTATTAATTTTTATAAGTTCATCATCAATTTTTACTAAATCTTCGATATTTAAATCTGCAATGCTATTTAAACGGAATATAGATTGTGCTGCTCCTACTGTTCCTCCATTTCCAGATAATGTAAATGTTAAGTTTGATCTTGCAATCGGATTTTGAACAATTCCATCCAGAGTAATAACTGCTTTTGTCAAACCTTTCTTCATTTCGAATTGATGAGCATTACCTATTCCAGCACCTGTAAAGGTAACTGCGGATCCAGTTCGACTAGTGGATATTTGAAATGTATTGTTATCATTTGAGGAAACAACAGCAAATACTGATGATGGTAATCTATCAGTGTTTCCAATACCTGGTTTATATACCATTCCAAGTGATCCAAGACCAACAAATGTTGATTTTGGCGTATATATCAATTCTTCTTGATTTCTGAAATTATGACTTGGTATAGTAAATGTTCCAGTTGCAAAACTTACAATTCCAATATTTGATGGATCAAATGATCGAGCAAAGATTGGCAAACCATTATTTTCAAGATCAAATGTTGTTGTGTTTATTCTTATACCCTCAATAGCGTTATATTGTTGATATTCAAATGATTGTGTAACTTTACCAAATTGCAAGTCATTGGGTTTGTTAGGTTTACCATCTAATGTTAATAAATCAAATTCACGATAGAACACTTCATTTAAACTCTTAATAGTAGTTACTCCAGTAGTATTATCAGGATGAAACTCTAATATAATATTATTTCCTGAAAATCTTGATACAAATGTTCCAAGACCTATCGCATCATCATAAGCAGAAGAACCTGTGTTCTGACCCACTGATAAGAATTGTGATTGTGAAATATAAGATTTATCTTGATTATGTAATAACAATACCTGATGCAATGCTTCAGAAGATCCAGTCCCAACATGTACTGTTGATTTTAAAACTGTAAATGTATCCTTTTCAAATGATCCTACTGTGGTAACACCTATTGATTGATCAAAATTTGATGTTACAAGAGCAGTTCTCTCTGTTCCATCACTTTGTCCAGATGCTTTAAATCTGTAAGATGAAATACCAGATGATGTAGGTCCGAATGACAATATTTTAGATCTTACTTTTAAGTTATTATCTGACACGTTATTGACATTTACAGATAATACACCACCAGATATATCTGGATTTACAGTAACTCCTGATAATCCAAAACTAAGACTTCCAAAACTAGTATCAAATATTTGTTGAGACTTGAATGTATCAGATCCATTGTGAGTGATTAATGTTTCAATATATTCTATTTCATCAGTAATTTCATCAATTATTTCAGATTGTACAAATAAACTATCAACATTGGCAACTGATATATCAGAAATAATACTTTCAGTTGTTCCTGCTACATCTGATGTTGTTCCTACCCCTACAATAGAACCACTAATATCAATTAATCCAAAAGAACTTGTGCCTATACCTGTCAAAGTTGAATTAAATTTATTTTGAATAATTTTTATATCATAATCACTAACAAATTTATTTTCATCATTAGGTTTAAATTTTAAAAATGTTTCTTCCTCACCATTTATTGTGGTTTCAGTTTCTAATATGAAGTTAGTAAATATTTCATCTTCAAATTGAATATTAGATTCTTCATTTACATTTGTTGGACGTTTTTCATAATCTTTGAATAAGGATGATTTATTTAATAATATAATATTTTTATTGCTATTTAAAACAACTAACTCAGATAGAGAAATTTGACTCTCACCTAATTTAGTAGTCATTACTAATAAATTATTAAAACTATCAACTGGATTTATTTTTGTTAAATTTATTTCAGTGATAGCTGCACCTTCAACGCTTGAGAATTGAGAACTTATATCATCAATGAATAAAACATCATTTGTGTTACATTCGGTGAAGTCAGATAATTTTGTATTTTTTAATTGTATAAATTTAGATTTAGTGGTATCTATTGTACTTCCATCAGCAGCATTTGTTTGTAACCCTACAAATGTATCTCTACCTTGATCAAAATTAAATAAAGTATCAACTCTTAATGATTGAATTAAATCTTGACTAATAACAGTTTGATCAGTAAAGGCAATACCCACTGAAGTTGTAGATGTAATTCCTGTATCAGCAAAATTTTTCGTTCCAATATTATGAACCAAATTATTTACTGGACTTTCAAGTTTTTTCCATTCTATTGGACTCTGTATAGAATATGATAAATTTTGATAATAATCATTATCTGCTATAACTTGATTGTCCTCATTTAATTTTCCTGTATTAGTATCCCAACCAAAATCTCTTACCAGAGAATAACTAACAATAAAGTCACCTTCATTATTTGTAATTTTTTCAATTCTTCCTCTATTTTTAGATTTTATACCAACTAGTATATCACCGTCTTTTAATTCATGTAAACCTATAACTTTTATAAAACTATCTTGGAAATTCTCTACGACTGTTAAATCCCTCTCAACATTATTTACTAACAATTTCTCACCTTCTATGAATAAAGATCTTGTGAAATTAATTTTGAATGATGGATAAATATTCGAATTTGTAATTATACCAAAAGATGATTGTTCAGTTTGAGCTAATCCTACATTTGTAGTAAATTGTGATGCATCTATTGTTATTTTATCAAAAATACCTGATGTATCATAATTAGTCACTGGTAATAAATTAAAACCATAATCTGATGAATTAAATCCTGATCCAGCAGTTCCAACTCTTACAATACCTTCAATGAATGCTGTATCACCCGCTTTAAATGGATTTATAGGATATCCACCTGCTGGTTTAGAAATAGATATTACAAAAGTTGATATACCTGCATTTGCATCTACTTTTTGAATACTAATTCCATTGGTATTATTTGTACTAACTATTTTTGTCTCTCCTCTTGACAATCCACTTGGTGATGATTCAACAGAAACATTATTAATTGAAGTTCCACTTACATTAGCAGTTAATAATCCCTCCACTGGTTGTCCAGTATTTGTATCAATAGTAAGTAAGTTTGGTGATTTAGTAAAACCACTACCTCCATTTACAATCTCTACATTTGAAATAGAACTTGAACCAGTCAATTCAATAAATTTAGGTATTAATGCTTCAGGTTGCAATGTTTTATCTGATGAATACTCAAATCCTGCATTAATTACTCTTGTTTTTTTAATATTACCTATTGTTGTTGATCTTGGGATCACAATTGTGTCTTGCTCAGTTGTAGTTCCCACCCCAACAAATGTAGGTAATTTTTTATAATTAAAACCACCTGATATTAAATTTATAGAATTAATTGAACCAGTAGATAATCCTGATTTTGTGTTATAATTTAAAGTATCACATTCATTAGACAGGTAGGATATTTTTTCGGGAATTTTATTTAAATTCACTGTAAATGAACTTACTCCTACATTTGTAATCTCATATTTTCCGTTAAAAGCACTATTTACATATTGTATTTCTGAATAATTTTGAACATCTGTATCAGATGTTAGTCTAACTCCATCCTTTTCAAGATTATAATATAATTTTTCCGGTAAACTAACTCCATAACCAATCGTAAATTTAGAATTAATTGTACCTTCAGTGATGATGCCAACAGGAACATTAAACCCTACTGTTGATGCAGTTGATACAAACTCATTTTCAAATTTATTATCATAATATATCTTAAATTTATAATTTTGTAACGAATTATCTGATAAATTAAAGATTAAATTATTATTTTTTATTGGTTTTAAAGGAGGATTTACCTTTGATAACGTATGAATTGTTGTAATTCCAGCAGCTGCTAAAATATCAATTTCTTTTGGTGGATTACTTATTGCATTTTGATATGTTTGGCATAATTTGAAAGTATTTTTATCAATAACATTAACATAGTATGAACTATTTCCTAATCCAACTGCATAATGAGTAGAATGGTAAATAATTTTATCACCAGTTACAAGATTATGATTTTTGATTGTAAATTCATTAGGTCCTGTTGTATCATTAAATAATTTTATGCCTGTTGTAAGACCCTCTACCGGATCTATTAATATTTTATTGGTGGTTGCATCTCTTCTTACTTTTACCTCTGTCAGAGTGCCAATACCTGACGTTAAATTAGGATTAACAATAAGATTAATATTATCATCATCTTTTAAATTATGGAAACTTGATGCCAGTGAAACAGTTGTTTTTACATTTGATACATTAACCTTTTCCTGCACAAAATTACTTTCAAATAGATAAAAATCACTGTCAATATTACCATCACCACCAATAGTTCCTCTAAAAAACACTTCCTCATGTGCTGTGCCTATGCCGGTTTTAATACCTATTACATTCGAATTTCTTTTAACTGCAAATAATTCTGAAGGTAGAGCAAAAACTGCACCAGTGGCACCAATTGATATTGATAAATTTGTTGAAGATGAAGTAGGTCTACTATAACTAATTTTTTGATCTGTCCTAAATGGATGATTTTCTAAATATATTCCTTTTTGTGGAATCGTATTAACTCTTGAACTATTTCCAAATCCATAAGTAACAGATATAGATGTACCAGCGGTTGTTCCAAACCCAACTGTTTTAGATGGATTAAAGAAAAATTTATCATTTACTTTTGATTTAAAATTACTAATAGATTTTGGTATAGTAAAGGAATCAGGCACTATGTAAAGTGGAGTTGTTGCTGTATGAGCGATAGATGGATTAGACCTTTGAACTGTTAATATTCTATCATCAGCATAAATGTTTAAAATTTTCAGAGTTTCACTACCTATACCAATAGTATTACCAACAGATACATTATCTGGTAATTCTGAAATATAAATTTCAGTTGTTGCTGATCCGGCAGAAATAGTGGATATTGCAACTGCTGTTAATGATGAAACACCGATTGTGTAATTACCATTTATCTCCGTAAGAGATGATGTTAATCCAGATATTATTACACTATCTTTATTAACAAGATTATGATTATTTGGTGGTGTAATTTTTAATGTTTTATTATCTAATTTTGTTATGACTGAATCATTATATGTAAGAGTATCAGCAGTGATTGAATTTATACCAACACCTTTTATTTCAGATACTTTTGCTATTATGCCTCCACCCTCTGTGTTTGTGCTATCAAATTTAACCTCTTCACCTACCCTATGGTTGGTACCACCATTCACAATCCGTAAAGATTGCACTGAACCGCTTTGAACTGTTTCTATTTGTGTAAGTTGAGTTGTAATTTCGTTGGTCTCAGTTAATGAATCTGTGCTTGCATTTGGATCAGAAACTTTATATGGAAATGTATTTCTCCTTAAATTTGAATTTATAAAATCAAATGATTGATTAATACTAAAATTATCTGATACTACATTTGATCTAAATTTATTTCCAATAAAATATGGAAACGCTGGTTCATTTAAAACAGAATCAATAAGAGTTGCATGATAAGCATATACACCTTTAGGATAGTCATCATTTATTTCAAATCTTCCATTATGTTCATCTAAATCCCCATTACCATTATATTCAAAATCTTCAACAAAAAATCCAGAGGGAAATGTTGTTGTGTTAGGTCTATTTTCAATACCACTTGCATTCTCAATATAACCTGATTTAAGTAATTTTCTATCATTTACCTTTTTCTCAGGATCTATGTATCCATAAGGACCATAAATGGGATTACCATCATATGCCCAACCAATTATCGGAGAGACACTTGTTCCATCATCTTTAAATGGTGTCACATCATATCCACTTACGACATTTTGTAATATGTTTAGATTTTCTTGAAGTGAGTTTTTAACAATACCATACTTATTATTATTATTTACATTTAAGGATCTAACATTAGCACTTAATACAGCATTTTGTCCAGCAGGAATTACTCTAACAGATGTAGAATTTGAAGAATAACCTATGCCTGGTCTTATGATTATTACATTATCAATTTTTCCATTCAACTCTCCTGTGATAGATGACACTCCAAGAACTGCTTTTAATCTAGCACCATTACCTAATCCTGATGTATCAATAACTTCTAAAGATGGAGTTGAAAAATATTCTGTTCCACCAGAACCAATCGTTGCTGATGAAATACCTGATGTGCTTGGATCAACTGTAATATTTACTATTGCATTTTTTCCGTTCTTAATTTTTAAATTTGGTTTTTTTTCAAAATTTAATATTTCAGATCCATATCCTGTTCCTTTATCTATTAGTAAAACATCCTCAATCTCACCTCTAACAACGGGAGTTATGTCAAGTTCTCCGGAAAAAGTCGCAGTAGTTTTTGAACCACCAACATTGATGTATTTTATAGAAGCTTTTATATCAGGATATTTAAATATTTGAGTACCGATACCTGAAGTTTGAAAACTAACAAAATTGTTTTGATTATAATCAGTTGAGTTTGTTCCTCCTACACCAGCATTTGCTAATCCAAATTCATTATCACTTACCTTTAAAATTTTGTATTGAATATTAGTATTCAAACCAACTATTGTTCCAGCAGAGGATGTATGAGAATAAACTATATTATCACCATCCTTAAAACCATGATTATTAAAAGTAATTGTATCAAAAAACGTGGATATTCCTGCTGTCGATATACTTAATTTTCTATTTGAATAATTATTACCACTATCCAAGATTTTTAAATCTAATATAGAGTCTTGTGGATTTCCAACAATGAATTTTTGTGTTCCACTTCTTTCAGTAGAAAGACCGATGGTGTTAATACCTGATAGTGCATCGTTTTCAGTTAAATGCAACTTAATAGTTTTATTATTAGGTATTGAGACAAAATAGGTATCCCTTGATACAAGTGCTGTAACGGGATTTCCGATACTCGTACCATTGATTGCGTCATATACTACTGATTCTCCTAGTTTGAAATTATGAGCACTTGCAAAAGTTATTGTATTACTATCAGCACTAACACCCTCATTTGTAACTGAATTAATACCAGATGCACTAAATGATAATTCTCTTGATCTTTTTCCAATTACAGGAGCAATCACAGCACCAGATCCATTTCCACCAGTAATCCCAATAGATACAACTTTTTCAATGCCAAGTTCTTGCGGATCAACAAAAGCATCAACAAGTTTACCTTTTATGACCGGTTGTATAAATGCTCCGCTTCCACTTCCTGATGAAACATCTATTTTTGGTGGATGTATCACATCATAATTTAATCCCCCTGATAATATATTAACTTCACTTAGTGGTCCGAAAAATACTTTATCATTTGTTTTGTAATTAAATATTTCAACACCATTAATCAATATTCCAGTTGTACCGGGTATAGTTTCACTTTCTCCACCATTTTTTAAATTAGGAGTTAAAGGAAACTTTTTTAGTAATTTACGTGGTTCAATTTTATTAGATCTCTGAGAGAATAGTGTAAATGTATGAGTATCCCCATTAGGTTCACCAAATGATACTGATGTTCCACTATCGATGAATGATCTTGAAGAATATAATTTAATTAATTGATCTGCTTTCGATACTATTTCAATATAATATAAACCTGTATTTAAACCCTCTAACTCACTTCCCGAAGATTGATAAAATACAGAGTCTCCTGTAATAAATTTAATATTTTCTGCATCTTCAGATACCTTAATAGTAGAATATAGTTTAGTTGTTGGATTTTGATCTTGAACACTATCTAAGGTAATTTTATTAATTTTAGTGGATATATTTTCAAAAAATTTGGCATCAGGTATATTTGAATTTAAAGACGAAGGTAATGAATTCGATGCCGCATATCCGTGATCACTATCAAAGTAAATATTAGTTATGTCTGACGTAATATCATTATCAATCGGAACAAAATCACTTGATGCTTTGTTTAATTTTTTTCTTAATTTGTATTGAAATGATGTATTGATTCCTGTCAAGTTACCCAAAGTAACATTTTTTGAACCCTTAACAATATTTTCTAAAACATATGGTTTACTACTTGTATCTGTTGGGTAAATGACAACGCTTGGATTGTTTATATCTACTAATTCTACAAAATCTCCCCTTTTAAGACTTGATCGATCTACTTCACTATTTAAATTGATTGTAGAACCAGTTATATTATTAACATTATATGATGCAGATGTATTATAAATCCAAGAATTAGCAAAAACTTGTTTAGGTGTTTTATCATCAGGATTATTAACATTAACACCAATATTTTTTACTTTAATTATGTCTCCTTCTGATACAACCACGTTATTTGACAATTGTCTGAAGTCGGATAAAATACCTGTTATTCTAAATTCAACTTTTTTATTTACATCACCATCTTCAAATCCAAAATAAATTTCATCCGAATAAATGTTAGAATTTGGTTCTATTTCAGACTCGACACCCTCACAACCAAAAAATTGATTTATTGATTTATCAGTGTAAGATATAGTATTAATTCCTGATAAAATTTTACCAGTGGTGCTAAATCCAATTGTTGAGTCTACCGTAATTGTAGATGCATTTTTTACAACTTTTTCAATATTTTTTGTATTAGGTGTAATTTTAAAATTTCCCTCAACTAATGAGGTGCCATCATATCCTATGAATAATGAGAATTTAAAATATTGCCTTCCATCCCTAAAAAATGGTTCAACCTCTGAGACAGATGCCTGAGTTTTTGGATCATTAAGTTTTTCAATTTTTTTAATTGTTTGTCCTACTAAACCTAATGGATTACCACTTAAAACTTCAACAATGGCAACTTCTCTTCTTAAATATTCTGCAGATGATGGTTTTATCAACAATTCTTCTAAGTTGATTACTTTTGGATCTACTCCATATAATACTTTGAATAATGTTTTGATTGCATCATCAGTTCCCTTTGATTCGTAAAAAGATTTTGCTTCTTTAAGGAAATTACCAATATTTAATTTTTTATCAAAATTTAACTGTTCAAATCCTGGTGCATATGTTGATTTGAACTTATTATAAAATTCTTTCAAAAATAATGTGCTTAAATTTTGTATACTCGAACCTTCAGTATGAACCCCAGTATTTGAAGTTGAGAAAATTAACTCCTCTTGATTTAAATTAGTATGATAACTTGTAATTCCACTAAATCCACGAACTAATCCTGTAAAAGTATTTGTAGTTAATCCTGTATAAGTTATTATCTCATTGTCAATTTTTAATAATCCATATTTATTTGGAAATCCCTTTGTACTTGACACGGTTACAACACCAACTTCCTCTGTTCCTATACCAACAGATAAGGAAGCAGTATCAACAATTATTTCTGGTGTTAAATTATCTAATTTTAAATATTGATCTAAATTTTCCGCAATATCAATTGCACCACCTTGATATTCTTGAGAAATATAGTATGTCTTTAAAAAATCGACAGTCTTAGGTGACTCATCCAAAATAAAATTTGGAAGTTGAGATGAGATAATATCTTGAACTTTTACTCTTGCATCAATACCTGTTTGTATCATATTATTCTCTTATTAAATTGCCGTTTGAATAACTTGATGTGTAAGTATCCCTGACAAATTGTGTTCCTGATACCTCATCACCCGATGTAATTGAATCTCTCAACATATTTATCGTACTTTTTGAGACACTTAAACTTAAGTACAAATCTCGCAATCCAACTACATCATTTGATTCTGGAAACGCTTGCACCTCAATTATATCATCATCTCTTTGTGTGCCAGTAATATTAATTGTTGACAATTTAACTTCACCATGTATATAATCCACAACACCAGCAGATTTGCTTACAACACGTATTTGTTGATTATCAATTTCTTTAACGATTGCAAGAGTACCAGTTACTTTATCTGGATTCGGAGAATCTGTCAAATAAACCATGGAAGACTCTCCTGTTACAAAAAATCCAGTGGATTTAATATTTCTACCACTTGACTCTACATGGAATTGATTTCCAAAACACAATTCATATTGTGCTGATTGATTGATCGCAACTTTTAAATCTCTTCTTATTTTTACTTTTGTAATATTACTTGTGATGGCAGTATCAGTGTTATCAATTACCTGTAATGATTTACTATATTTGAATCTAGAACCAAATTGATTAAAGTTAACTGAGTTTCCGTATTCAGTCAAGGATTGTATTACCTTTGTCCTTAATGTTTCTTCAGTGGATATTTGAGAAAAATTGTAGTAAATGGAGATATCAAGTTCAATATAAAGTATTTTAAGATCTACAATTTTTTGATTAATTCCAGAAACTGTAAATTTTTTCAATTGTGATAGTATTCTAGATTTTGTAAAATCTGAAATGTAAGTAGAATTTTTAGGTTTGATACTAATTTGCACCGTTCCAAACTCAGGTGGATCCAACTCCTCTCCACCAACGACTGATACAGTATCAGTTTCTGGAAATATATTTTTTATTATTGCTTCATAGTCTCTTGCTGTCACAGCACGATTTTGAGATGAGTATATTTTAGGAGAATAATATTTAATTGAATCTAAATCTTCAATATCACCACCACCCTGTGCTTTCTGAATTGTTATTACATTAGGTGTTTCAACAACTGATACTAAACCGTTTGTTGCTGTATTAACTATATTACCTGCAAATGAAAATGTTGATGCACCATTTCCATTTTGACCATCAGTTACAATATAATTTGCAGTTATGATATCACCATCGCTAATACCTTCTGAACCTAATTTTCTTCCTATTAATCCATCACCAAATCTAATTTCGTACTTTTCATCCTTTATCTCTTGTAAAAAGAAAACTCTTGAGGTTGAATCAATATCATTTAATCCGTCAACTACAAAATACTCAACACCTAATCCAGTAGTATCCTCATTTTTCTTAACATACACATGAAGAGTTGATGTATCTATCGATGGATTATCTAAAATAAATTTTTGATCTAATGAATTCTCAAATTTAAATTGTTTTGTAATAAATGTACCTTGTTTGATTGGTAAATTTTCAAAATTTGCAACATAGTTTGGACTTAAATCACTACCCTCATTCTCAACTATTTTTGTTACATCTTCAGATATTGCAAAAGTGAATGAGGTATCATTTACGGATCCAACACAAACTAAACCTCTTTTTAACTCAACTGTATCTGGTGGATTACTAGAAGGTAATTTAAGTTTAAACGCTACCTCTGCCCTTGCAGCAGTCTTAGACCTTGGTGTATACCCAATGTTACGTGCAAGAGAAACAACGTTCTCACGGAGGGTAGCAGAGTCCAAGAAGGACTCATTTACGATCATGTTTGAATTAAATGCCGTGATATAAGTATTATAGGCAAGAGTGTCAATTAAAACAGAAAAATTTGATCCTTCAAAATCAAAATCTGTAAAATCGCTGTTTGAACGAAGATAATCTTTGATTTGTGTTTTGATCTGATCAAAATCTAAATTAGTAAATTTTGTTATTGGCATTTTTATCTCGTTGCTTTAAGTATAAAGGTAAATTCTTGAGTCGGAAACTCTTGACCTATGATATCAAAAATAACAGTTGCTTCAAATTCATTGTTATCTGGATCTGGTTCGACTTCAACTCGTATATTATTGATTCTTTTTTCAAAGTTTTCAAGAGAAGTCTTAATCTGATCCTGAATAATTGTTGCTGTACCAAAATCTACAAAGTCAAAGAGACTACGATGAACATCAGACCCAAATATAGAGTTAAAAAACTTCTCAGTAGGTGCTGTCTCAACGATATTTCTTACAGATCTAGTGATTGAACGTTCATTCTTAAGAATCGGCAAATCTTTTGTGACAGGATGAGGTTCAAAAGACAAACTAATGTCTTTGAATGCCCTTGATATCCGTTGAATTGCCATTTTTTACAGTTTTTTATTATTTATGACTCTTTTAACAATTCTTTTTGATCCTTTATCTCATCATGCAATGATTCACCCTCATCATACATTAATTCTTTCAATATTTTTTGATCAGATTCATTTTTAGAAGTATTTTTAGTCATTTTCTTGTATATTTATCAATTATTTAGACAATAAAACACAAAAAAATCGCCAACTGGTGAAAAATTGACGATTTTTATAATTTTAACCTAATTCTGGTTCAATATTTATATCAATTGTACCCGATATTGCAGTATTTCCAACTCCAATATCAATATTTGCTCTTTCTTTTGCTGTTTTCCAGAAATAATTCTCTTCTGAACCCAATCCATCACGATCATGACCATTTTCGACCTGATAGTATACCGTTGATACCTTAAAATCAGGTATCTTAGGTGTCTCAGGAGTAATACTATTGTCATATATTCTCATTCTGTTGTTTGGATAGAGACAAAACTGCCCATTATCCAGTTCAAGAAGGTTATGAGACTTATGTTCGGCAGGTTGTTCACTTGTAGAGTAGTCTATTGCGTCTACACTCTCATGATAATTGTCTAAAGTGCAAATATACGTGCCAGTTTGATTACCATAGTCTCTTGTATAGACCTCATAGTGCATACTACCAATGAATTGCTTCTGTACTGCGACCACACCATAGTCCATACAGTTCCAGAATTGTAGATTATGAAGTGTCATATCTGGATCTGGTATCTCTGGTGATGATAAAAATGCAGAAATTGGCAGTTTATCGAACATTGCCGCATAATCAGGCAGATATGTTTCAAAATAAAAGGCACGACCAGGTATACTTTTTGCAGAAACCCAGACTCCCTTGACAAATTCTCCATGACCACTTTGATGGTCGGTTAAATATTCTTTTCTTACCCAGACCTCATAAGAGGGTAGATTTGTAATGAGTGTAGACATTATTTGTGATGAAAAACTTCAACGTAAGATTGACATTTAGGACAGGTAAAATTAGAGAAAAAGTCGTATTCAGACTCTTCTCCATCATTTAATTCGTCCATGGAGTTATCTCCACCCCAGATTAATTCAGTTCCGCAGTGCCAACAATTCACTTTCCCTGTCCTCGGTACCTTTTACGAGCCGAGTTACGCGAGGTTGCCGAATATCTTGTATGTTTTCCTTTACCCTGTGATGTTTTTTTCGGTCTGGTATTAACTCCACCCGCAGTAAAACCGAGCGATTTGGTTGCCATAATTAATCTCCTTTAATTTCAGTACGTATATCAGCAGGATTTGGTTTACCTGTCTGATAAAATTCAATTGCTAAGTCCTCCATCATATCAAAGAACTCAAATTCAGATAGATCTGAAAATTTTAATTCATCTCTGACATAAATGTCATAACGATCTGCCATTAGATTACTCTTGTCTTCTCATGTCCAACACGAACTCTTGGATCGCACCAGATTTCAAAACCGGCATCCTTTGCATCGAGACAGAAAGAGACATCCTCACCGCACATATCTTGTACTTCACCAGACTCAAAGACTTGCATCTTTGGTGCAAACCATGGATATGGAAGACCTTCGTTCTCAAAAACACCATGCTTAATCAATAACCAACCGAAACCTGTATA
>CEVB01007258.1_pt1 | contig 19034 bp, 29 predicted proteins | sample 531381 | NCBI WGS metagenome assembly CEVB01 (sample SAMEA2622763, study PRJEB7988) | marine metagenome | biome: marine biome (ENVO:00000447); feature: surface water layer (ENVO:00002042); material: "saline water (ENVO:00002010), including plankton (ENVO:xxxxxxxx)" | depth 5 m | reverse complement strand
GTATCGCCGGCCAATTCAGTCGGCTTGCCAGGCATTGTAAACATTACGACTGGGTCCTGAAACTCGGTGTCCCTAAAGTAACCGAATACCCAGGTGCCCTCTACCATAAAACTAGGAGAATATCCCAGGCCAGATATGCCGCTTGAAATAGTTGGGTGCATTACACTTGCCCAAGGTAGGTCGGCCGTTGGTAGTTTGGCCTTGTCAGATGTATGATAACCTAAACACCTTACTTGAACACGGCCTGCGTACTGAGGATCCTGTCTGCCCTCTACTACGCCTACAAACCATCTAAACTCCGTCCCTAAAAAATCTTTTATTGCCATTCTTTTTTTACCGATATTTGTTTATTTTTAATCACTACGCTATCCATCATTTATGCCTATTTAATAAAAGTGTACGCAACCTACTTATCCTTATTCCTACACCAGAAACAAGTCGCAACGCCGACTTTAGCTTTGATATTACTCATTATATCACCCAATACATATCGGCCACCCTTATAGACCCTCATTATTTTATACTTCTCATAGGTATCGCTGGCGTCTAATAAGAGTTTATCTATACAATCCCTAATCTTCATCTATTCTTGCCTTATTTACTTTGTCTGCTACTCATAGAATTTATCCCTACGACTATCAGCTTTCTTCTCTTTGTCCTTGTCAATTATGTCTTCTAGGCCACTACCATCTTCACGGTGACCCTCGTAACCACCCTCTATACACCAAAAGGCCACCATAATAATAGTTATGATTATTATTGGCCAACTAATGTATTCTATCGTCATAATATTTTAGCGTCGGAGCCCTCGGACTCTCGGAGATTCTCAAAGAGGTCTATAAGCTCTTGTCAAGTTCGTATTGTAAATAACTATCGCCTTCCCTTTCTTGTCCTGTAAATAAATCTATGTTTTCTTCTGGTAGAGATATATTAAAACTATCTTTTACTAATTCAAGGGTCATACGGTGCTCTTTTCTACCCTTTATATCTACCATATGTCTAATACCAGTAATTAGGTATCGTCCTGTCATATAAGGGTCTGTATCTCTCTCATTAGCGTGGTGTATTCTCGTTAATGATGGATATGTGAAGTGGACAACATCTCCTGCGTTTATACCAGTAAATCCTGGTACTTCTATCTCTAATATAATACTTGTTAATGCTATTCTTTGTGATCTTCTCTTTTGTAATATCTTGTCTTCAGGTAATTGTTCGTAATCTTCAAATTGTTTTGTTGTGTTTGGTACATAGAATATTGTACCATCTTTAAAATCTGATATGGTCTTGCCTTCTTTGTAATTAAAGAAAGGTACTACGCCATTACCATCTGCCTTGTTGCCTTGATTATCTTGTTCTAAATGGTTTTGTTTCTCGTATTCTATATGGTAATCAAACTCTTTCTCGTTAAATGTTTTTGTAAACTGATCGTGTGTAATCATCTTACTACAAAATACACCCTCATTTAAGTTTCTAACGGTATTGAATTGACTCTTTACTCTATATGTGGTACAAACTTGGTAATCACTAATCATTGTCTTATTACCCTTGGCGTCTCTAATTCTACTTGATTTAGGTGAGAACCTTGCCATAACTGGTCGTGCCACGCCATTCTCTTTACAAAACATTGACTCATAACTTCTAAAATTAAAACCTAGTGATGTCTCATAGAAGTGGTAACCACCATTGTTAAATTTTTTTGATTGTGTGTTTAATGCTAAATCTCTTATGCAACCGATTGGCGACTTTCTAGGTGGTATATACTTTGTTATTGTAGATGATTCTTCTAGCATTATATCTTTCTTTGTGCCTAGTTCTTCTCTACACATTGTCATTATAAATTCTTCTACTGGTCCTGCCATTGATCTAACAACTTTTACCTGACCATTATTGATTCTTTCTTTACTGCAAAATCTTAATGTGTAAGCGTTTGTTCTTTCAGCGGCTTGTGTTCTATTATCAATATTGTATATAAACATAGGGTGACCTGTCAATACAGAAAAGTCATAACCCTTTTGTAGACCCGGTGTGTTTAATTTAAATTCTAATCTCTCAAAACCTGTTAATGGTGTTTTTGCTAATAGACCAACACCATCTAATATTGTCATATCACCAGTTAAAAAGTGATGTTCAATATTCTCGTATATAGAAAATTCTATTACTAAATCTGTTATGTCTATTCTTGAAACTTGATTGTCGCCTAATTGACTATGATATGGTATAATATGGATATTAGATACATTAAAGCTGCCAACTTTTTGCAAGGCGTCATTGGATACATTGAAATACATTATTCACTCACTAATCTGTCAAATTCTTCTATAAATGCCTGCAAGTAAGCAGGGTCTAATAATTTGATTTGTCTTTTTTTATCCTGTTCTCTTTGTTCAAACTCTCTATTTGATATTGACACGGCACCAGCAGTATCACTATTGACTTCTATTTTATGTGAGTAATCTTCAGGTCCATTGCCACTTGTTTTACCACTAGATTGTGTTATCTCATAATGATGTATGCCTTCAGGATTAGAATACTTGTCTTTAATAAATTCTTCAAACGCTTGATATGATAAAGGCCAATCATAATATCTATCTTGTATATTATTTGTCATCATTATTACCCAATGGTATTTTGTATCACCAAAATGTTTGTATGCTGTAATTTCAGGTGTTTCACCATTTGGCACACTATACTTGTCAAATAAATTAGCAACTTCTAAAATTTTATCTCTTGCTTTTACCCTTGTAAAGAAGTCTGTTAACAATTTGTCATTGCCATCGCCTTTTAAATCGTATAAACCTTGACTAAATTTATTAAAATACATATTAATGACCTGTTGCTATTGTTTCTTTTGTCATTATTTCCATTTCTGTAAATTGTAATGACATTTTTGTAATTACAGGAGCAGCGCCTCTATCGTCTCTCTTAAATGTTGTAAATACACCTTCAGGCGAATAGTCAACATTCATATTTGTAAGAGCACATCTACTAATTTTTGGTATGTAATTGTTCATATTATCTCTATACATATAAGTTATTTGAAATTCAGATGGTGTGATTAAATACTTTTGATCTGAAGTTTCTGGCAACATATGAAATTTAAACAACTGAATTATTTTATGTTGCATATCTAATTCTATTTGATTTTTAGGTGCAAATTCAAACTCAAATGTAAATGTTCTAAACGGTACAGATTTAAACGCCAACTCCATTCTAGGGTTGATTGCCTTACCTCTAACTTTTGTAAAGAAACCAGCAGCACCAGGAAATGCAACTTCTAAAGCTGCCTGACTAACTTGTTGTAAAAATGCTTCACCAACTTTTGATCCCTCTTTTAACAAATCACCAACACCTGTAAATCCATCACCTGTCTTACTCATAAAATCTTTAATGTTAGCTAAATTTTGTGTATCTGCATTTTCATATTCTGCTGTATAATCAAACTTTACGGTAGGTGGTGTGTACATCAATATAGAGTCTGCTAAAAACTTATTACTATCATCACCAAAACCTGTGTTTCTCATTTTTCTTAATAGATTGTCTTTGTTTTGTACTGCGTCTTTGCCTTTTATATTTTTAATTCTTCTACCAATTCTATTTGATCTCTCGCCTAATCTATTAAAATTTTCTTCAACAAGTTTACCTCTACTATCAAATGTTTGTCTTTCAAAACTTGATATTTGATTCATAATTATATCAAATATAACATAGTGACCATCACCTAAATTTTGTGTCTCTTGAGGATAATATAATAAACCATATTTAAATGGGTTATTATCAGCCCTCATATGTGCATTGTTAGCTAAATCTATGTCTAGTGGTGACTTGTCTGCTATCTTAGCAGCTAGTTTTTTTGTCTGTTGTTGATCTGCAAAATTACTGGTCAGTTCGCCTAATATCTTATTGGTTACTGCACCCTTAATTATATTTGATACTGCTTTTGTAAATCCCATCTAAATACCTATATATTTTAGTAATATTTATAATGAAATGAAGAAGTCTTTTAAAGGAATATATCGTTGTACCAACCCTAAAAAGTATGTTGGTAATCCACTCAAAATAGTCTATCGTTCCCTATTAGAGCGTAGGTTTATGGTTTACTGCGACACTAACCCTGGCATAATTAATTGGGCTAGTGAAGAATTACCAATTAGATACTTTAATCCTATTGATAAGAGGTGGCATAATTACTATGTTGACTTTATCATAAAAACGGACAAAGGCAAGAAAATGTTGGTAGAGATAAAACCTTCTCGTCAATGTAAACCACCAAAGGCACCTAAAAGAAAAACCAAGTCTTATATGAGAGAGAGTTTTGAATATATCAAGAATAAAGCTAAATGGCAAGCCGCTAAATCTTATTGTGAAGACAATAATGCCTCATTTAAAATAATTACTGAAAAAGAGTTAGGTGTAAAATTTTAAGGGTAATCGTTTATAAAAGGGTCAACACTAATAGTTTTTATACCAACACTATTAATTGTACTCATACTAGAGTTTGACATTATATTTGATGATTGATTAATTAAACTAGGTGGTTTTACTAATTGAGGTCCCTCTATCATACCACCCATTGCAATTGCATTTTCTTTTTTCTTAGCAGCCTGTATATTTTCAATAGCAGCGTTAGAACCTGAACCTGCAAATTTCTCATCAGGATATTCATAATATTCCGTCATCTTATTTTGCATTTCTTTTTGCTGCTCTTCTTTAGTTTTAAATTTATCAATTTCCATAAATCCAGGTAAAAAGAAGTTTAGTACATCTATCATACCATTCATAATTTTTATAAACATATCACTTACAGCTGCTTTAATATCACCTGCTATATTACCAATCTTTTTAGGTATATCTTTTATAAAATCAATTGCGCTTTGAAATTTAACTTTAAAATCTTCTAATTTTTCTGATATTTTATCTGCACCCTCTTTTATTTTATCTCTTAATAGATACAATGCAATACCAACAGCGGCTGCTATTAGTATGAAAGGAAACAATGGTGCTAACGCAGCTACCAATGCAGCTGCTAATCTTTTTAGTCCTAATATTACAGGTTTAAATAAACCACCTAATGATTTTAGAGGCTTCAATATAAATCTAAATGGTTTTAGTAAACTCATTGCTGTGTCTTTTAACATCATAAAAGGCTCAACAAATAACATTATATTTTGTGTAAATGTATCAAATATCTCTAGCAAAAAGTCAGGTGTAAAATCTCTTAAACCTTGACCTATACCACCACCACTTTGCCCTACACTTCTAAATCTATCGCCTATGCTTACAGCAGGTTCGTTTTCTTCGTCAATATTTAATTCACCTCTTAAATTTTCTCTAGTCTTTTTTAATTCTTCTATTTTTAAAGATTGTTCTTTTAGTATCTCTTTTCTATTATTAACTTCTTCCTCAGTAGAAAACCTATTTTCTTGTACAAACTTTCTGTTTTTTTCAAACTCTTTTTCTTCTTTTCTTTGTTGAAGAATAACTTGTTTAAGTTCATTTTCTTTTTGTACAATTTCTTTTCTACTTAAAATATTAATTTGACCTGTGACCTGATCTATTGTGGCTTTTGCGCCTTGTTCTCTAATTTTTACAATTCTTTCTTCAGATTGTTGTATTTTTTCTTCTCTTTGCGCCATAAAATCAGCAAGAGATTTATTATATTTTCTTAAATCTAAACCTAAACCAGATACTATATTTTCTAATTTTTTTAGTGTATCGCCAAACTTATCAACTGATCCTGTTTTTAAATCTTCAGCGATCTCACTTATTAATTGTGGTACACTAGGCACTACCGCTTTTGTAATACCTTCGGCAGTAATATTTGCCTTCTTGATAATTACATCAACAACTTCTTTGACAGCTGCGTTGAAACCTCTTGGTGCTCTAGGACCTTGATCTGGTCCTCTACCTCGTCTCTCGCCGTCTTCTATAAGTGGTAATACCTGTGCCATATTAACCTATGTGATTGTCTTTTTTAGATGATTGTACTTTAGATGATTTGCCGTTTACATATAAACCAAACCAGGCAGCGCCAGCACCAACAACTACTGATACAAAACCTGCTTGTGCATTATTTGGTTCAGGTAATGACATAAACCATTGCATTGTATTATAAAAAACTATGCCGTATAATACCATCATAATTCTAGGTACGGTACGCCAGTTAGATAAGAATTGTGGAAGTTCTTCTTTTAAAAACCACCAAACCCATTTAATTTTTTCAACTGCGTCTTTTTTTTGTTCTTCAAACATTATTTCCTCTTTTCTCTCTCTCGTTTTTCTTTTTCTTCTTTTAAATAAGCTATCAATAATGAGACATATATATCTCTCTCCCAAGGCAACATAGACTCTATCTCACCTAAAGAGTATTTATGATGTTGCATTAGAGCAAAATTTGTTTCAAAATATGCCTCTAGGCTATTATGGGAGAGGCCTACTGAAAAAAATCTCTAATACCTTGTAAAATAACCTTACTTTTGACTTTAGTTTTAGGGTTCTCTACCTCAATTTCTTCTCGTAAACTAGGCATTGTATCAAAAAAAGTTCTAATTTTTTGAAAACTAGATTGTGGTAGTTGTTCTAAAAAATCAGTTAACTCTTTTGTCGTGCTATCTTTTGCTGGATAAATCTTATCTCCTTCATAAATGTGGTCTATACAACCTGCCATTATTTCAAAGAGTTTCCCTACTTCAACATTATCTGCGTCAAAGCCTGCCTTTGTTAAACTCAGCGTAGGATAGTTAAACACGATTCCTAAATTTCTTTTTTCGTCAATTAAAATTTTGTTAGTATGTTTGTCGTCAACTTGTACATCAATTTTAGATAAATCAACTTTTACATTTGCGTATGTTTCTTTATCGTCAGGACACAAAACTTTAAATTCTGCAACCTCACCAATTGATCTAGCTCTAATCTGTAAAAAAATATATTCAATATCAAATACAGGTAATTTAGATACATCAAGTTGGCCAAATGTACACGCAGCTAAAATATCTTTAGTTGCCATCATCATTTCTTTTTGATCTTTGCTCTCTAAAGCCATCAATAAGACTTTTTCCTCTTTTACAAGAAATGGTCTGTATTGTACTTTTTTATCAGTAGATGGCAAAGTCAACTCATATCTTGGTGTTTCAACACTTGGTAGTGCCATAATATTATCTCCTTAATAATTATACATTTAACGGTGGTATTTTAAATGGTGGGAATCCTCTTCCACCAGTTATCTTACCAATCGGTACTCTACGCCTCAAATCGTTAAGTACATCCCTGCCCGCTCTTCTTAATTCAGGTGGCAATTTATTTAACAAACCACCGAACAAACCACCACCTTCTTTCACAACAGGCATTTTGCCTAGTGGTGATCCTAATTCTATACCGCCAACTTGATCTATAAAGTAATTTATCCAGTATCTAAATGTAAAAGTTACCGTAAATGTTTGTACATCATTGGCTTCTGCGCTATAACTTACTTGACTAATTGTTTTTGGATAACAATCTATTAATTGACAACCATAAGTTATGTCGTCTCTCTCTTGTCTGCTAGCAAACTGACCTAATTGAAATATATTTAAATTGGTCACATAATCACTATAAAAATTATAATTAAATGTTGTTGTGCTAAGTGCAGCCTTTTGCCACAATTCAAAATAAGTTCTTTCTCTTAAAAATTTATCTGCAACAAATGTTGCCTCTATGTCGCCTGATTTAAAATCAAATGCTATTTTTCTAGCAGGTCCATTAGTCTTATGTTCTTTCATTTGAACATCCCTATCAGGCATTTGAATAGCCGTACAAAATGCTCTTACTCGTCTACCATCTTGTATTTGAGCTGCTTGGTTTTGAGTCTCATTTGAAAATCCTAGTGCCTCGTCACCTATATTATCGTTTTTAGCCCCACCTGCAAAATCAATACCAATAAATGCTGAATTAGGTATGCCTCTAGGTAATTGAAACTCAGCAAAGTATCTAGCCTTTCTAGCAAAACCCTCAGCCTCACCTACAAAACCTAGATATCTACCAATTGTAGATTCTGGATTACCACCCATTCTTTGTTTCAGTCTCTTATCTGCCTGAACATTGTCAAGTGATCTATCTCTAGGTATACCAATTCTTACATCAATACCACCTATTCTTTTTCCGCCTCTTAAAATAGCCATTAGTATGGACTTCCTTTCTTAAATTGTGCGACTGGTAAATATACTGCAACAGCAGCCTCATCAAAGTCAACTCTTAAAAAACTTGATCTAACATTATTATATAGATATTTTTTAATAGTTGTTTTTACCAATGGCAATCTTTTTACCCTATCATAACTAACATCAAATCTATTTCTACTTGATACTTCACGCCTTACAGCAAATCTTTGTAAGTTTTCTAATAATCTAAATCTAGCACCAGGTCTTAAATAGTGAAAATTTATGCCAACAAAACCACCAGGTATTACATCAATTGGCAACACTAATGGAAATGTATCGTAATAGGGTAATGTCTTTTTATATTTAGGGTCATAAAAAAACATATTCAATCTACCAACACTAGGTCTGCCGTTTAGTTTACCTGATCTCATCAATTTTCTAGCAGATATCTTATCTGCTATTGATGATACGGCGTTTCTATACCAAGCTGATGATTTTCTAACTCCGCCTGCTTTATCTACTAAAGGGTCTAATACTGATATTGCCATACGGATATTTATATAAAAAAAAGAGCTCTTTGGTCACCCAAAGAGCCCTAAAAGTGTTGAGAGAGATAAGAAATTACTCGTCTTGAGCTAATTTACTAAAATATGACATTGTATCGTCATCATCACTAGCTACATCCGAGCTTTCCACTTTTTGCGCCGATCCGTTAGACTTTGGCGGGAGGTCTGCATTGTCTACCGTTTCAGCGTTTCTAGTACCTGAAATTACCCTATTCAGTTTCTCTTTGAGTTCATCATAGGTCTTAAAATTATCAGGTGCTAAGAAAGGTTTTAAAGCATATTGTTTTGACCAGATTTCTTTTATCTTGTCGTCTGCCTCAGCGATTGCTGAAGTGCCTTCAAATTCAGATTTATCATAGTTCCAATAACCATCTACTTTTCTGATTTTTAATTTAAAGTTTGCACCTTTCCAGAAATCAAATGGGTTAATTGGTTGTTCATCTTCAAATGCTGGTTGCATTGATTCAGTAATCTTATCAAATATTTTTTTACCAAACTTAAATAAAAATACTTTACCTTCGTTTTCAGGATGTTTAGGATCACTTACAACAAAAATATTGCTGTAGTATGATAACTTTCTTTTTCGTTTTCTAGCAATCTCTTTATCACTATCAACGCCTGTATTCCAAAGTCTAGTATTTTCTTCACTAACAGGATCTTTTTGATTTAAAGTTGTTAATGAGTTCTCAATATACCAGCCGCCTTTATCTTGGAAAGCGTGAGACCAAACCCTTTGCCAAGGTAAGTCTTCGCCTTGAACAGCAGGTAAAAATCTAATTACTGCATAACCATTACCAGTTTTATCTAGTTCAGGTTTCCAAAATCTGTCGTCTTGATATTTGTTTTTGTTTGATTGATCCTCAGGATTGAGGTTTTGTTCAAGCGCCTTTGTTAGTTTATCAAAATTGCTTGATGATGATTTTAATGTTTCAAAATCCATAATTGTATTCTCCTATATTTTAAACATATTCGTTGTATTTGTGTTGGCTGTATTATCGCCATCATTATTATTTATACTAGTTTTATCTAGGTATTTCAACATTTTTTCTGGTGTTGATTCGATATAAGGGTCATCATCTGTTCCTTCGTTATTGATACCAGGTTCTTGAAACCATTTCTCTATAACGCCATCATTAATAACTGCCATATATCTCCAGCTTCTCATACCAAAACCAAGATGATTTTTTCCTATTAGCATACCCATAAATCTAGTAAAGTTACCAGAACCATCAGGTATCATCTTAACATTTTTGATATTCATTTGTTGTGCCCAAGCATTCATAACATACGAGTCATTTACACTAACACAATAAACTTCATCTATGCCCATTGATTTAATTTTATCATAGTTACCTTCAAAACCAGGCAATTGTTGACTAGAACAAGTTGGCGTAAATGCACCAGGTAAACTGAACAATACTATTCTTTTACCTAAAAAATAATCATCTGTTGTAATATTTTTCCACTCGCCACCGATAGCGCAACCACCATCTGTTTCTACCTCATCACCTACTCTAACTCTAAAAGTTACCTTTGGTATTTTTAAATCTCTTTTCATAATAAATCTCTCTAGTTAAAATTAAATTAATATGCGTCTTTCGTGGGATTAGTTGGAACGCACCCACAATCTTCCAGGAAGAGTCCATCTATGTGAAAGATAGTCCCTACTCAAAACTACATATGGTGTCTTCAGCCATTCGGCCATAACCCTCCATACATATGCCTTTTGCCCTCTTAAGCAATATTCAGCCAGAAAGGAAAATACACTTGCAAATATATTTTGTTTACGCATATTTACAATATACCATATATCGCTGATAAAGTCAAGCCTCCTTTGCAGCTTCTTTCCAGTTACCAATCATTTTCTCAAACTTGACAAAATCAATATATTTGATGTTCTCACACATCTTCCAGTCTTCAATGGTTATACTGACCGGGTCTTTACCAGTATTACCGTGTGGGTTTACCTTATAAAATGTAATATGTGGGTGTTCTCTCATTAGTTCACGCCATTGTTTTATCCAGTTTATAGATGGTGTTTTATGCGCCTCTTTTAGACCATAATGTTTGGTATCTTTATACAGATTATTTAATTTACCATCAAAACTTTCTAAATCGTGGCCTACTAAAAATATCTCTCTAGGGTTTTCGTCTAATATCGCAAAATAACCTGAAGTTGCGCCACAAGCCCAACCTCTATCTTTTGGTTGCATATGGTCATTTATACATCTAACTTTATCATCTGGTGTTACCCAACTCACCTGTACCGAGGTATGATTAATGTTTCTTTGTTCTCTTTCGCCTTGCTTTTTTAATATCTCAACTATGCCTGCTAAATTAGAACCGTGCATAACAAATTCTTTACAATCACCTCTCTCATTTGTTTTAATCACTTCTTCTTTCTTAATCATATCATAATCTTGATCTGAATAGTTTTTACCTGCCCATAATAATGACTCATACATTTCACCAGGCATTCTATTCCAATCTCTAAAAACCGTAGGTGTTTTTTGTGCAAAACCTGAATTATAAATTTCGTGCATTATGCCCATATCAACGGCACACAATACATCTGGTGTAAAATCTCTATACAAGGCATTACAGCCATATATTTTACCGTGTGCTCTTAATTGTTGCAAATCAAAATCTCTACGGCTCTCACCGTTACCTATACAAAATACTCTATCCGCCATTTAAAAATAGTTAAAATTAATATTAACTCTCCTGTCTTTGTTTGTTGTGTTTGTGCTTGCGTGTGGTTTAGTAGGATCAAAAAATATCATTCTATTTGCCACACTTTTAATTTTATCATCATCTATTCTAGTATAACCATCACAATTATTTAAACAAAATAAAGCACCTTTGTGTTCAAAGTCATAATCTTGATGTAAAGGGTGTTCAATGAATTTACCTTGATTAGGATACATATTAACTTTTACTCTAAACAAACCATTAAAAAAATCAAACTTCTCTATTATAGGGTCAAAGTAATTTGAATTAGGTCTATTGTTGTCATATAATATATGTATCTGATAATAAAAATTACCTATTGTCTCACCATAGTTTGTTATATTACTATTATGAAACCAAGCAAACTCATCACCAAAAATTTGATTTTTGATAAAAGTAAAATCTTCATCTTTTAAATAGTTATCTACGACTTTATATGATTTTATTTGTTCGCCTTGTCTAGGCCATCTTTCTTCAGCAGTAGGGAATCTATCTGTCATTTAAATATCTTTTCAATTCTTTATCTTGTACATTTTCAGGTATCTCATTCTTATAGAATATTCTATAACTATCACTACCATATTTGCCTATGCCGTGTAAATCTTTTGCGTCTTTATAGTCCCAAGTTAAAAAGTCAACGCTCATTTGTTTTAATCTATTTAGTCTAACATTTACCATACCTAGAGGCTCTAACATTTTAGCCTGTGTTTTGCTACTGCCTCTAATAAATGAAATGGGATTAGGATATTTTTTAAATAGTTTTGGTAATACTGATTTTACTTGTACTCTATTTGTTAAGTTTAGGCATATCACACCTACCATATGTTGCCACACGGTCTTAACTTGTTGTTGCACCATCAATTCTGCTTTCATACAAATACATCTTTCATAATTAGTTTACATTCTGTCTCATTATATCTAACAAAAGGTTTTAACTTGGCAATCGTATGTGCGATTTTAGGCCATATAACTTTTTCGTTAATTTCTTTAGACCATACCTTACCAAACGATAAAATTGAATCAAAAATGATGGCGGTCTGGATGTTAATTTTCCCTTGTATAAGTAATCGTAAAATTCTTGGATGTTGGCCACCGACCACACGAAAGCCATCATCAAAAGAAATCCTACGAGTGCTGAAATCATTAAGAATAGATACGCAATCGTTCCTAAAATGATATCTAATAGATTCCTTATACTTTCTATACTTGGCATAATTTTCAGAACCTTCATTACTTAATAAACTCCCTGCCCATTTTTTATGGTCACTACTAAAATTAGCGACAAAGAAATCAAGTATTTGACTTTCTTTATATCTCTTGCTAAGTTTATGAAAAAAATATCTATCATTTCTTTTTGTAAAAGTGTCCAGTTTTGCATTTACTTTACCATCAAATTCAAAATAGTCGTAATCGGATGTAAAGTGTAATTTAACTGCCAAATAGGTTCTGAATACATCAAATCCACCATACATCATTTTACTAACTTCTTTGGTCTTATCTTATTTCCTATCTGCATAAGTTTCCAACCTAGACCTTGTATAAAATTTTGTGGTTGGCAACTTCTCATAACTTTATTTAGATCACTATCCCATTCTATCCTTTTTAAATTAAAGTTCTCATCAAATTTATTACCTATAAACTTGACATAAAATAATGGTTGCTCTCTTTTAATTACAACTGGATCTTTTGTATCTCTAATCTCAAAACTAAAATCAACTGGTCTTTGCCAATTATATATGTTAAAACCACCATTCACAAATCTAGTATTTTCCACCTCACCGTGTAAGAAGGCAGGATAAGTTTCTATCCATACAGGTTCATCAGCGACAAATAGATAAGAATACATTAATGATATTAAAGGGTTACCTTTTTCTTTATCAAAATCATTTAATCTACCATCAAAAAAGTTATCAACAAAATCTTGTTTCACACCTGATATATCATAAGTGTGTGTATCTCTATTATATTTTATTCTAATATCTGCTGGTGATCTAATTACCCATAAACTTTTTAAAAAACTAGTATTTGCTGGACATCTTCTAAACATACTATAATTGTCATCATAAATTTCAGATACCTTTTGTGGTTTAAAAAACAAGTTCTCTACCACTTCTAATTCTGGTTTATTTTTTACATATGTCCAACCTATGTCAATCATACAGGTAATGTGCCTCTTTTTGCGTCTTTTACTAATCTTAAATTTATCGCTTCTGTTTTAATTTTATCTTTTAAATTTTTGTTTATCATAGGATTTACCGTGCTAGGGTCAATATCATTATCTTGACAATATTGTAATACAGCGTCCATATATGATACTCTTAATTTTTTTACTAACTCCTCAATTATGAGGCCAAATTCTTTACTATTCATCTTTTACCTTAAATGCTAATGATACTCTTAAACCTGTGTATGCTTTATCTGGCGCACCTGCATAGTGCATAATATTTGCTGGAAATTTTACAAGTCTATTTTGTTTATATTCTACCGTTTTTTCTAAATTATTGTGACCAAAATATAAATGGCCACCAATATAATGTACCCAAGGTGTAGGAAAATATAGTATTGTTATATCACCATCATCTTTATGTGGTACACCTGATTGTGTAGCAGTTTGACCATTAGCATAACATCTAATTAAACTGCCTTTTATTTTTAATTTGTGTGAAATTTTTGAAAATAATGTTTTAAAGTATTCGTCATTCTCTAAACCATCCATATGCCACATTCTTGATTCGAAATCATTTATATCAGACACACCTCCGCCTGTGAAAGACCACAAGGGTCTAGCTAATTTTTCATTTATAGTCTTGATTTCGTGTTCTGGAAAAAAATTATCAAAAGTTTCTATCATAATTATAATATAACATACCAGACTCAAAAAGTCAATGTTATTTCGCTATAGATTTACAATAATGTTTATCTGCAATTAATCCGCTAGGTTTATCATATAGCCATACATATGACCAGATAACTTGCTCTTCCTTCTCAACACATTTTTTACCAAATGATAATGATTTTGAACAAGCAGTTAAAGCTAAACCTACAATTAATACTAATAATATTTGTTTCATATTCCTAGACCAGGTAGTTTGTTTATTCCGTTAGTGTTTAAAATTCCGACTTCGTAAGTATCAAAAACAAAGTACAACATACATACCTCTGGTTTTCCTGATGGTACACCTACGGTAGCAGCGATCTGCGTATTGTCTTCACTAAACCAATGGGTTACAAAGTAAACAATCTCGCCGTTAGGGTCTGTGCCTGTTTTACCAAAAGAATTAAATTTAGGCGATAAACCTTTATCAGTTAAATACTTTTCTATTGTTGTAGGCGTACCACAAACCGTGGGCACCTGTGACCAATAAAATTCTCCTTCTTCTAAAGGTAAATAAAAATCTTCCTCATTTAGTTCAGGTTCAATCACAATGTCGTTTTGTGCTGAAACTGGAAAAGATAATAGAAAGATTAATGCTAGTGTTGTAATTAGTTTTTTCATTTTAGTCCTTTACTTAACTATTTATAATGGTATTACCAATTACAACTGCGTCTATATCACTCTCACGAAAGAATTTTATTGTATCAATCTTATTTCCTAAAATCGGCTTGCCATTAATGTTAAAACTTGTATTCAATATTAGAGGACAGCCTGTCTCTAAATGAAAATGCTTCAACAATCTATGATAAACACCATTACTTTCATCTACCGTTTGATACCTACAAGTGCCATCAATGTGAGTTATTGAATTTAAATTATCTTTCGTTGTATTACCAACATACAACATATGTGGATTATGAATATCTGTATCAAAATATTCTTTTACATATTCTTTTAAAATTGAGGCACCAAATGGCCTGTATGTCTCTCTTTTTTTTACCTTGTTAATAATATCTTTTGCATTTTTAATCATAGGGTTTATTAATAATGATCTATGACCTAATGCTCTAGGACCTATCTCACCATTACCTTGATACCAACCTACAATTTTACCTTCTTTTAACATTTCAACCGTTTTCATTATTGTCATACCATCTGCCTCATCTTCAGGAGAATTATCACTTTGACAATAAGGGAAATTATCTAAATTAAATTTTGGTAAGTTATGTTTTATTCTTAAATATTCTATCGCACCTAAAGATAAGCCCTCATCATTGCAATGAGGTGGTATAATTAAATTAGGAAATTTATTTTTTAGTTTTGTATTCCAAATAACATTTTGTGCTACGCCACCTGAATAAGTTATTATTGAATTGTAATTATTGTCAGCAATTCTCTCAAAAAATTTTACTAATACATCACCCATATGATTATGAACGGTTCTAATCCAATCTAATGGTTTCAATGTACCAATAAGTTCATTACCTATAAATCTAAACCACTTTTCTCTATCAAATATACCATTAGTTCTTAAAATAGATTGTGGTAAAAACTTAGCAAATTCTTCTATGTGATTGCCATATGCTTGTAAACCCATAAGTTTACCTGCGATATCATATTCTGACCATTTGTCATATTTTATATTGAGCCATTTACCTGCCTGTGCCATTTCAACACCAAGAGAGCCGTGTTCTTTATAGTATCCTCTTTCAAATACTTCGTTGTCTTTAAATACGGTCCAAGCATTATTGATATCACCAAAGCCATCAATAACAACTTCTACATCTGGTATTTTACTATTTACAGGAAAACAACTTAAAGCGTGTGCATAATGGTGGTTTATTCTTTGTACAGGACAATCTGCTTTGAACAATGGGTAATCTATGGCAGGGAAAAATTCTTCATTATCAGTAGGAAAATTATGTTGCCAGGGATCAATAACTATGGCAATATCGTCTATCTCATTTGGCTTTACACCAAATATTCTTTGAATATCATCACGCCAGGTTACAAGGTCATTATAACCGTGGTGTTTTATCTGATAATCTCTTTCTGATTTGTAATAGTGAAGTTTCGTACCGTCAAAGTACGATATATTAGAATCGTGTTCACAAAGTCTTAAACCTAGGAGTTTCATTACACCTTATTTTTATTAAGCTCTTCATAATAATTATAAAAGTTTTCAATAGCCTTTCCTAGTGGTTCAATAAATTCTTTTTTATCTTTTTTGTAAGCATTCATAGAGCCATCTTCGCCTGCTATCAATACCACAATTTGATTAATTGGTTTACCAAATATTTCTTCATACATCATAGCATAAGCTGTGGTTTGTAAGAAGTAATTATCAATCCAACCTTCTTGTCTTTCTTTGTTTGCTGTTTTAAAATCTATTACAGATAACTCGCCATTATATTCTGCAATACAATCAACTTGACCTGCAATTGTTAACTTGTTAGAATACATAATAGTTTCTAAACAATGAACATTATCTATTTGGTCAACATAAGGTTTCATTAGTTTAAATAATCCTAATGGTAACACACTTCTCTCACTAGGTGTTTCACCTTTTAAATATTGTTCTATTAATGTGTGTGTAGATTTACCTCGTCTAGCAGCCCTGCCCATTTCAAAATTAGCAACTGACTCACCAACATTATCACGCCATTGTTTTAGACCATCACTTTTTCTAATATTTAAAACCGTTGTGATTGAGGGATAGTTTTTACCGTTTACTTCATAAAACCTATGGCCATCTATTCGTCTGCCTTTGGTTTTAGGTAATAAGTCTTTGTTAAGTTCTATAAATTTAAATTCTTTTGCCATAATATCCTCACTATACCACAATCTACGCTCATTGTCAAGCCTAATAGTAGTTAAAATTAATTACTGCCCTAAATGGGTCACCTGTTTTGTGTTTTACCACTTTATGTTTGTCCGTATTGTTGAAAACCACCATTCTATTAGGTATTGCCTCTACATATTGATTGCCTTCTTCAAATTGTGTACCACCACCTACGGTCAGGTAATACAAAGCTGTTTTATTATTATTATCATCAGGAATATCATTATGAAATAGATTCTCTCTTTTATTATCTATGAAAGTAAGATTAGCTTTTATTCTAATAAGTGCTTTGATATTTAACTTCTTAATAATAGGTTGAAGCATATCAAAATGGTCACTATTAGGTCTAAAACCCATATTTAGAGAGTCATAAAAAATATGGGTTAGTTGTTTATTATTATCACCGTATATATCTGTATGCTGTTGAATATACCAAGAAAAATTATGATTCATCATAAAATCTTTAATATTATTAAAGTCATCATTATGTAAAAAATTATCAATTATTTGTGCCATTAATTTGATCTATTGTTAATCATCATATCATCTAATTCTTTTTTAGATGGTTCTTTTCCTGCGTATTGTATGTAAGAGTATTTTTCATATTGAGTTTTACCATTATCGTCTCTATATGCTCTTAAAAATTGTTTTCTATTGTCAGTAGGGTTTTTGTATGAACAATGGACCCACCCACTATTTTTTTCCTCTGGATTCCAAAACTCTAATATCATTTGGTCATAGTCTAGGTTTTTATCTATCCAATGAGCCAACTCCTGATTGGACAATCCAAAGATTTCAAAATCCGCCGCCTGCCCTTTTGCGTGTTGTGAATTTACCGAGCTACCAATTGCTGTGCATAACTGAACGGAACGAAACCCGCTGGTCACCGTTAACGGCATACCAAAATTATCACGGACTGGTTGCAATATATTTTCACATAACTTTTGTAAAGATTCAATTTGATCTTCACTAGGATTATTATTAATCCCTTTACGAGCAGCTGTTTGACTTTGTACTAGCTCTTTAAGCGTGAAGTTTTTGCTTAGTCTCATTTAATTTTTCCTTTGCTTTTAATTTTAATTTCTTTAATCGTTTCAATTCGTACCAACTGGTAAATGATCTATCATTTTTTCTAATTTCTTCCATCACATTAACTTGTTTTTTTAGTTCTTTATGTTCGGCTTTCGCCATAAATTACCCCCTAGTTAATTTCAATATCTTTTCTATCTGTGCCTTAATAATTGGTTTTCTATTTGGCCAATGTATGTAAGGTTCATCACTTTTGCTTAAGTTATACAAAAATGGTAAGACAATTTTTTCAATCTCTTTAAATCTAGTCATTGTCGCCTCGTTAGAAACCTCTTTTGTTATAGTTTCTTTTTCAGCCACAATCTGCATAATTTCATTCATCATAGATTTAATAGTTTGAACATCATCTTTTACTTTAGAAATTTCTACATTAGAATTTTCTACTAATTTTGGATCAACACTAGGCTCTGCTTTTGGAGTAGATGAAACAGGTGTCATTCCCCAATCATCTGAAAGGTCAAAGCCTCGTAAAAAATCAGGTATATCTTTAGACATTATTTGTTCCTCTTCCTTTGTTGATGTTTTTTAATTGCTTGATTTGTTTTTATCTCTTTTATAGATTTCTTTCCATATCTATCTGCTAATGGTGATCTAGGGTGTGCTTCTGCAACTTTAGATAAAGTCTCTTTCCAACCTTGGTCACTTCTATATGATACGCCTTGAACACCACCAATTATATTTATGGGTGTAATTACCTGGCGAATATGTTTATTTTTAGACAAATAAGTCTCTTTTTCAGATATACTCATAAAATCTGTATGAGTTTTTTTTGTCTTTTTATTCTCAAATGTGTAAGTAGG
>CEVB01008484.1_pt1 | contig 19041 bp, 12 predicted proteins | sample 531381 | NCBI WGS metagenome assembly CEVB01 (sample SAMEA2622763, study PRJEB7988) | marine metagenome | biome: marine biome (ENVO:00000447); feature: surface water layer (ENVO:00002042); material: "saline water (ENVO:00002010), including plankton (ENVO:xxxxxxxx)" | depth 5 m | reverse complement strand
CAAGTACCGGCACCTGGTAACGCTCGGCCAGCAACACGCCACCTTCTGTGCCGAAAATATCATCACTCGCGCCACAATGACCACAAAGATAAAAACTCATGTTCTCAATCAGGCCTGCAATTGGAATATTAACCTGGCGGAACATACTGATGGCTTTTTGCGCATCAGCAAGTGCAACATCCTGTGGCGTCGTGACCACTACCGCAGCAGTAACAGGCAGCTTTTGCGCCATGGTCAGCTGAATATCCCCGGTGCCGGGCGGCATATCGACAATCAGATAATCCAGCCCTGGCCACGTTGTTTCATTGAGTAGTTGTAACAGCGCCTGACTGGCCATAGGCCCGCGCCACACCGAGGCCTGTAAAGGGTCAACCAGAAATCCGATAGACTGAAGGTACACGCCGTGGGCAAATTTAGGTTGCATCAGTTTGTTATCCGGCGAGGTAATTTTCTCTCCGCTTAACCCCAGCATTGTCGGTATAGACGGGCCGTATATATCAGCATCCAGCAATCCAACCTTCGCCCCTTCCAGCGCCAGCGCTGTAGCAATGTTTACAGCTGTAGTCGATTTACCCACTCCACCCTTACCGGAAGCTACCAGCACAATATGCTTAATATCTTTAAAGACGGTATTCGCATCCGACTGGTAGCCAATTTGCACGCTGTACGCAAAGCCTGCATCGGTAAGCGCTTGCTGCAACGCCGCAGTCACTGACAGCAGCGGTAGTTTTAACTGAACCTGCAGTACATTTTTATTCAAGCTGACAGTTTGCAGTATTAGCGCTAACGGTGCACCGCTTTCAGGTAGTTGCCATTGCTGTAACCACTGTAACAGCGCTTCAGGCACAGGCTCAGATTTGGAGGATTTAAACCAGTTGAACATCAGAGATCCCAGAATCAGATTTTAATGCGTTTTTTTACCGGATCCACCGGATGGCGGGTGCGGATCGATGGCAGCTAGTGTATCATTTAGCGAAATTTTTTCAGTTATTTATGTATAAGAGCATCGTTTAATGTCGACACGGAAAATTCTTGTAACCAGCGCTTTACCCTATGCCAATGGCCCTATCCACCTCGGTCACTTACTGGAATACATTCAAACGGATATCTGGGCCAGATTTCAAAAAGCCCGTGGCCATGAATGTTATTACGTCTGTGCTGACGATGCGCATGGCACACCTATTATGCTCAAAGCGCAAGAACAAGGCATTACACCGGAGCAAATGATTGCCAAAACCAATATTGAACACCAGGCTGACTTTGCCGGTTTTGCTATTGGCTTTGACAATTACCATTCGACACACAGCGACGAAAACCGTGAATTTGCCAGCCAAATTTACAACAAACTTAATGCCGGTGGTTATATCAAACGCAAAACCATCAGCCAGCTGTTCGACCCGCAAAAGCAGATGTTTTTACCTGACCGCTTCGTTAAAGGCGATTGCCCCAAATGCGGCGCACTGGATCAGAACGGTGACAGCTGTGATGTCTGTGGTGCAACTTACAGCCCGACAGAAGTGAAAAATGCCCGCTCTGTGGTATCAGGGGCCACGCCGGTACTGAAAGACTCTGAGCATTATTTCTTTGATTTACCGGCTTTTGGTCAGATGCTGCAAGACTGGACCCGCAGCGGCAGCCTACAGGATGAAATGGCGAATAAACTACAGGAATGGTTTAAAGACGGCCTGCAAATGTGGGACATCAGCCGTGATGCGCCTTATTTCGGCTTTGAAATTCCCGGGGCGCCTGGCAAGTTTTTCTATGTCTGGCTGGACGCGCCTATCGGCTATCTGGCGAGCTTTAAAAACCTGTGCGACAAAAACGGGATCGACTTTGACAGCTTCTGGCAGCTGGATTCAGACGCCGAGGTTTATCACTTTATCGGTAAAGACATCATTTATTTCCACAGCTTGTTCTGGCCAGCTATGCTGCATGGCGCCGGTATGCGTAAACCTAATGCTATTTTCGCGCACGGCTTCGTGACAGTAAATGGCGCCAAGATGTCAAAATCGCGCGGCACTTTCATTAAAGCCCGCACTTATCTGGATCATTTAAACCCGGAATACCTGCGCTACTACTTTGCGTCAAAACTCAGCAGCAGCATCACCGATCTCGATTTAAACCTTGATGATTTCAGCCAGAAAGTAAATGCAGATTTAGTCGGCAAAGTAGTCAATATTGCCAGCCGCTGTGCCGGTTTTATTACCAAACGTTATGACGGCAAGTTATCGGCAAACGTGGCTGAACCTGAGCTGCTGGCCGAATTTACCGCAGCAGGCGAAAGCATCGCCGACAGCTTTGAAAAACGGGAATTTGCTCGTGCTATCCGTGACATTATGGCGCTGGCAGATAAAGCCAACCAATACATCGATGCCAAAGCGCCCTGGGTGCTGGTTAAAGATGACAGTAAGCAACAGGAAGCGCATGACGTTTGCTCAATGGGCATTAACCTGTTCCGGGTATTGATGCATTACTTAAAGCCTGTTTTACCGGTAATGGCCAGCGAAACTGAAGCCTTTTTAAACAGTGAGCTGAGCTGGAGTAACTATCAGCAGCCGTTGACCAATCATGCGATTAATCCGTTTAAAGCTTTAATGCAACGGGTTGAGCCGGCAAAAGTAGCCGCCATGCTGGAAGCCTCAAAAGAGAATTTACAACCGGCTGCAGAAAAGCCCGCCACTAAAGCGGTAAAAACAGAAAAAGCCGTCAGCAGTGAGCGTGAACCGATTGCTGAAACCATCAGTATTGATGACTTCGCCAAAATTGATCTGCGCGTTGCCCGTATTATTAAAGCTGAAGCTGTTGAAGGTGCCGACAAACTGGTGCAACTGCAGCTTGATATCGGCGCCGGTGAAGTGCGCCAGGTCTTTGCCGGGATAAAAGCTGCCTACAGTCCGGAGCAGCTTGAAGGCCGCCTTACCGTCATGGTTGCCAACCTGGCACCACGAAAAATGCGTTTTGGTTTATCTGAAGGCATGGTGCTGGCCGCCGGCCCCGGTGGCAGTGAGTTATTTATTCTGTCACCTGATGATGGCGCTGAACCGGGTATGCGCGTCAAATAATTATTCAGGCAGCCTGGGCTGCCTGCTTTTTTGAAAGGCAAAGGATGACCAGTAAACACCCTTACCGCAGTTTCACCGCATTATTTCTGACGACCTTGCTGATGTTGGTTGCGCAGGGCTCACTGTCAACCTACCTCGGCTTATCACTGGCTCAGCAGCAGGTTGACTCTGTCTGGATTGGTGCTCTGATGTCATGTTATTACCTCGGATTGGTGCTGGGCTCTAAACTGGGTCATAAGGTTATTGCCAGAGTCGGACATATCCGGGCTTTCGTGGCCAGCGCCGCTATCGTCAGTGCCTGTGCCATGACACATGTATTAACGTCGCAGCTGGAAATCTGGCTGGTGATGCGGGTCATCGTCGGTATGGGCATGATGTGCCAGTACATGGTGTTGGAAAGCTGGCTGAACGAACAGACCGAAAGTTCGCAGCGCGGCACGGTGTTTGCGTTTTACATGATTACCTCTTACCTCGGCATGATTGGCGGGCAACTGATGCTAAGCCAGTTCCCTGATTTGGGTATAGCGCCACTACTGATTATCAGCATGTGTTATTCGCTATGTATAGTGCCCATTGCACTAACCACCCGCATTCACCCAGCGCCTTTGCAGCCGGCGCCGCTTAAAATTTTTGTATTTTGGAAGCAAGTGCCGCAGTCACTGACGGCAATTACCGTAGCCGGGTTGATGGCAGGATCTTTTTATGGTTTGGCACCCGCTTACGCCGCCAGTAAAGGGATGCCGACAGAAGAAGTGACGTTATTTATGTCGGTCACTATCCTGGCAGGGTTACTGGCTCAGTGGCCTATGGGCAAGATTTCAGATCGTATACCGCGTAGCCGCATTTTACGGTTTAATGCTGCAGCCCTGACGATACTTACGCTACTGATCTCGATACTGCCGCTGACTGGCATCATGCTGCTGATCGCAACATTTTGCTATGGCGTGCTGGCTTTTACGCTATACCCCATCGCATCTGCGTTTGCGAATCAGAATGTTGAGCAAAACGACAGGGTGGCACTTTCAGCCACAGTATTACTTACCTTTGGTCTGGGGGCTTGCTTTGGGCCATTGCTCGCGTCGACATTAATGCAGCTGATTGGCCCTTCGATGTTGTATGCCTTTATCAGTTGTTGCGCGTTTACGCTGTTCCTGCGCCTGCTAAGAGTCAATTACACGCAAAAGCAAGTAAAACGGATGATGGACGAGCAGCAAAATGCGCAGTTTAAAATGGGCTCGGGCGATTTAGTGTCCTCCCCTCTTGCAGCTGCACTTGACCCGCGTGTGGATGAAGACACGGTGGCTGCACAAATGCTTGATGAAGACTTTGTTGCTACCAGACAGCAGGTGCCGGCGGGCTACGATGAAGATATTGAACAGCTAACACCGGACGATGGTTTTGATGCCCCCTCTGCGGCTGACAGCGACACAGAAACACAGCGGCCCAGTGATTAAGGCCGCTTCTCTTAGTTACTGTGCATCACCACTTTATTCCACAGATTCTGGTTTTTAAGATAAGAAAAGTACTCATCCGGATGCCAGCACTTGGGCAACAATGGCATATTTTTGCGTTCTTCAAAATTTGATACCAACTTGCTTAGAATTTCAAGCAGTCGCTCTTCACTGATTTTTTCCAGCTTTTTCCGTGCTTGCGGATAATAAAGATTATTCTCTGCACTGATAACACACCCCTGTGCAGAAACGTTGTAGGTTAAGTTTCGGGTTACCATACGACATATTGGCTGTTTGATGTCAGCCGGATACAAGCCCGTTACAATGGCATACTCGTAGCGATCCATATCCTGCCGGTCAGAGTCTTTCGGTATGTAGGTGACGCCAAAACCTTGCGGAAACACACCGGTAATACTGATAAGCGCATCTACCGCGACTTTACTGTAGACGCCTTTTTCTACGCCTTTCTCTAACACCAGTGTCACTTTCGGTAAGGTGTCATAAGCAAAACTACTTTTCGTTGATAACACTACTGAGGTATAGATCTGCGGAATTTTCAATAAATTGCCGATACCATGCTCAGGTTTTATAGCGCTTTTAAGCAATGACAACATGAAGTTTTGTCGCTCGGCTTCCAGTTTAATAAAACTGTCCCGCTCCGCTTTAGAGTTACCGGTATATCTGCCAAGTCCAAGGCCTTGGGTGACAAACTTCAGACTTTCACGGTAGCTGATTTGCAATAACGCTATCCGTTCATCATTATCCAGCACCCGGAACTCGTCAGCGTTGCCATCAGGCCCTTTTAAAATAGCCAAAGCATCCGGATGGCAACTGCCGATATCCTGCAGTAACGCCGCCATCAGCAGCGGGATCTGTACATCATCACGAAACGGCTGATACTCGTCCTCTGCCACAGTGCCTTTTGACGCGTTGTAACGCTGCTGCACATAAGCATTGTGCAATTCACCGTCTGCTAGCAGTTTATCCAGTAAACGCAGAGACAATACCGCTTTATAAAGATGTTTGCTTTTCTGATTGCTACTGGCAACGTGCTTGCCTTCGGTAGGCGATAAAAGCTGAATCGTACCGAGTAATTTAGCGCTGAGCACCGCAGTTTCGTCCTGAGCTTCGCCCTGACACAGGTTCAGTATCTCCAGACATATCTGCTTTAGAGCAGAATAACGCTGCCACGCTTCCTCTTCCCGCGCTTGCACAAACACATGCTTTTCGCTTTGGGCTTGCTGCAGATTACGCTCAACCAACGCCAGATCGCGTTTACTGACCTGATGCTGACGGTTCTCATACAGATAAACCTGCTGCTCAAGCTCGGTTTTTTCAGCTTGTTGCTCCAGAGTTTGCCGGAAATACTGCTGCGCCTGTTCATATACCGAGTCAGCCACCGGGGTGTTATCGTAAATACGGTTTATCAGCGCCGCCACTAACTTACTGTAAGTAGACTTTCCTATGGTACCGAGTGTCATTCCGTTATTGCTTCCTGAACATATACAATGAAAGCAGACAAGTATCGTAAAACTCGCCTGTTAAGTATTTAATATTAAATCAGAATGTCAGAACAAGCTTGCCTTTGGTCCTATTGCTGGCCATTAACTGATGCGCCTGTTCTGCCTGGTGCCAGTGAAATTGTTGCTGTAACACCGGCTGTATCTGCCTTTGAGCAAGTGCCTGACCATATGCCTGATAAAAAGCCTGCGTTAATCTTGTTTTATAACTGTTCGTACGATTGCGCAGCGTAGAGCAGATTATCTGGCCACGGCGCTTAAATAACGGTGCCATATCTAAGTCTGGCACGTCACGCCCAGCCATCATTGCATATATCACTATCTTGCCATCCATTTTAAGCAGCGGGATCTCGCGGCGAATATAATCACCGGCAACCGGGTCCAGGATAATGTCAACACCGTCCGGCCAGTGTTTAGACAATTCCTGTTCAAACGCTACGTCTTTGTAGTTTATCAGTATATCTGCACCAAGCTTCTGACATAACTCAAGTTTATCATCACTACTTGTGGTAACAGCGACCTTGCAACCTATCGCCTTAGCAAGCTGCACTGCTGCGGTACCGACGCCACTGGCACCAGCATGAATAAGCACATGCTGGCCCGGTTGCGAATTGCCTATACTGCTAAGCAATTGATATGCCGTTAAAAACACCTCTGCGGTGGCAGCAACTTCAGCCATCGAATAGCCTGCAGGCACCACCATGGCATGGCCGGCGTGCAATAACGCATATTCGGCATAGCCACCTCCCGGTACCAGCCCAAACACCGCTTTGCCCAGCCAGCTTTTATGCTGAGGACCCGCAGCAATAACCACACCTGCTACTTCAAGCCCCAGAATGTCACTTTCTCCCTCAGGAGGTGGATAAGCCCCCCGGCGTTGCATCAAATCAGCCCGGTTTATGCCCGCTGCAGCCACTTTAATAAGCAACTGTTCAGGCCCGGGTTGAGGTAAGGGGCGTTGTTCAATTACCAGCTTGCTGTCTTTTCCCGGGTTAACTACAGCAATCGCCTGCATCATCGATGGAATTGTTGCCAACTTTCGCTCCTTTCATTCGCAGCTACACACCGTATCCTGGTAAATACCGGACAAGACAGAAATTATGCTTTAGCTTTATGCACAGCTTCACTACAATGCGGCCTTTAGTCTAGCACAGTGTATCGTCAGCCATGAACCAGCCCTTAGTCTCATCTGTTTTGCCCCGTCTTATATTGCAAGAAACCCGAGAAAAATCGCTTAAGCGCTTGCATCCGTGGATTTTTTCTAAAGCGGTAAAATCGGTAAGCGGTAAACCGTCAGATGGTCAGACAGTAGAAGTTGTCAGCAGTAAAGGAGAATGGCTGGGTTATGCCGCTTACTCAGCGCAGTCACAAATCCGGGCACGTGTCTGGAGTTTCAACAAAGATGAAGTCGTCGATGATGACTTTTTTTTACGCCGTATACAGCGTGCGTGGCAGATGCGGACCGAGTTGTTCGATTTAAACCAAACAACAGGCTTACGTGTGGTGGCTGCCGAGTCTGATGGTTTGCCGGGTGTTACTATAGACAAATACGATGATGTGCTGGTATGTCAGCTGCTCTCTGCCGGTGCTGATGCCTGGCGCGATGCTATCGTTGCTGCGCTGAAAACGCTGTTTCCGGCACACAGCATTTACGAGCGTTCTGATGTGGATGTCAGAAAAAAAGAAGGCTTACAAGCTGTAGCAGGTTGGCTGCATTTGCCACGTCAAAGTGGTGAAGTCATTATCAAAGAACATGGTATGTCATTGCTGGTTGACGTTGTGCAGGGCCACAAAACCGGATTTTATCTGGACCAGCGGGCCAGCAGAGCAGCGGCCAAACGCTATGCCAATGCCAAAAGCGTACTGAACTGCTTTAGTTATACCGGTACCTTTGGTGTTGCTGCGCTGCAAGGCGGCGCATTATCGGTAACCAATGCTGACTTATCAGACCTTGCCCTTAGCACGGCACGCAAAAATACGGAACTTAATCATCTGGATTTGTCAAAGCTCGATAATGTTAAGTTTGACGTGTTCAAACTGCTGCGGCAATACCGTGAGCAGGGTAAGCAGTTTGATATGGTGATCCTGGACCCGCCAAAATTTGCAGAAAGTAAGGCTCAGCTACCTGGCGCCTGCCGAGGTTACAAAGACATCAATATGGTGGCAATGCAGATTGTTAAACCCGGTGGCTTGTTGCTGACATTTTCCTGCTCTGGGCTAATGGATGACGGTTTGTTCCAGAAAATTGTTGCCGATGCTGCTTTAGATGCTGAGCGTGATTGTTTATTTATCGAAAAGCTGGCTCAGGACAGCGACCACCCTATCGCCAGTTTTTATCCGGAAGGCAGCTATCTTAAAGGCCTGGTCTGTAAAATCTATTAAATACAGTAGTTTTTCACATGGTGCCAGCGATACTTATGCGATAAGCTGGCGCAATATTGACACCAAAGGAGAAACAAATGAAAGTTCTAGCTCTGTCATTAGCGCTGTGCGCTGGCTTTGCCAATGCCGCTACCTGGCAACTTGATAACGAGCAGTCCAGCCTGCATTTCGTGTCGGTGAAGAATGACTTGGTTGCAGAAGCACATGCGTTTCAAACGCTAAACGGTAGCTGGGATGAAAAGAACGTTTCTGTCACTATTCCTGTGAGCAGCATGCAAACCAATATTCCTATTCGAAATGACAGAATTTGGCAATATGTTTTGCAGGCTGAGCAATTTGCCAATATTCAGATTAAAGCCCCCCTTACCAGCGACAGCATTGCCGCATTGACGGCAGGTAACTCTGTGGTGCAGGATATACCGCTGACTGCAACGATCGCAGGCCAAAGTGCGGTAGTAAATGCAAAAGTGCGGATAACCATGTTAAATGGCAGCACCTTGCAAGCCGCAACGGAAGCCCCTGTTATGCTGGATACTAACCAGTTTAAACTGGGTGCGGGTATCGCCAAATTACAGGAGCTGGCCGGGCTGAAACGTATTGACCCTATGGTACCGGTAACCTTTAGCGTTCGGTTCTCAAAGTAGAAATGATAAAGCATAAAAAAAGCAGCTGACCGCTGCTTTTTTTATGCTGATGGCTGGTATTACCGGACTAATTTAACTCCATAAACGCCAAGCCTAACTGATAAATATCTTCACTTTCCTGACTACAGCGCATTACCTTAGCACTGGCATCCAGCGGTGGTATGCTGGCATTAGCCGACTCCAGCCTGACGCGGATCAACGTCCCCATCTCTAGCGGTTCATCAACTTCAACAGACATGCCGGACGCACTAAGGTCACGGCAAACACCATCTATCGTCCGGCCAGTTTCCGGATCATTTATCATCAGCTTCACTTCGGCATTGACCATCATCCTGAAATAATGCCGGTTGTCACCCTTTGTCAGCATAACGCCTCCCTCAACTACGTCAGCGTTTAGTTATAGAACTTTCCACTGCTGCTGTAAAGCCTGCTCAGTATCCGTATGACAACCTAAAGCAGCTACGCTTTAATATCATTCACAGCGTGCAAAACCCGTTTTACCGATATAGGGTAAGGCGTACCAAGCTGCTGCGCATGCAAAGATACCTTAAGCTCTTGTAACATCCAGTAAATGTCTTGTACCGGCGCTGGTAGTACTTTGCAGCCAGCAAATTTACCTAACAGATTATGATAAGCGTCAAAGGCTTTTTGATATTCGAGCATTAACAACCTGTCACGCTGCGGATCAACGGCCAGCTTTTCCAGCCTTTTCTGCATCGCCTGCAGATAGCGAATCAAGTCATCCAGCTTTGCGGCCCCATGAGCGCTGACAAAGCCTTTGAATATCAACTCACTCAGCTGCTGCTTTACATCGCCTTGCGACTGCACATACGCTAAATCAACGCGCCCTTTCAACCGCTTTTGAATATCATGGCACAAGGTTAATATCTGCTCGACTTTAAGCGCTATCAATACCACCGTATCGCCAAGCTCCGCTCTGACTTGTTCCCGAAGTGCAGTAAAGCTCTGTTCATCATCCGGCAAACCGGTTTGCTCTACCAATGAATCAATACCGGCGGCGATACAGTCGTCAATCAGCTCCAGCACCCTGCCAAACGGATTAAAATACAAACCCAGTTTTGCTTTGTTTGGTAACGATTCCTGCAGATATTTCACCGGTGACGGGATATTTAACAGCAGAAGCCGCCTGAGCCCGGTTTTTGTCGATGCCAGCGCCTCTTGTGGATTATCCAGCAACCTTATTGCTACAGAGTCCCTCTCGTCAACTAAGGCCGGGAAGGCTTTGATTTCATAGCCTGCTTGCAGCTTTACATATTCACGCGGCAAAGCGCCAAAACTCCATTGTGTCAGTTGTTCTTGCTCTATTCCCTGCTCAGCCACCTGACTTAAACTTTGCTGCACCTCGCCTTGCAACCCTTGCTTGAGTATGCTTAAAGAGCGGCTTTGTTGCAGCACTTTGCCACTGTCGTTAACCACCTTGAAGTTCATTTTTAGATGAACCGGTATGCTGCTAAGCTCCCAGGCATCCTCGGGAATCGTCACACCTGACATTCGCTTTAAGCGATTGCTGACGGCGTCGAGTAATTTGCCATCCTGCGGACTGATGGTCTGCATTAACGCATCAGCATAATTCGGTGCAGGCACAAAGTTACGCCGGTACTGCTTAGGCAAAGCTTTAATCAGCGCAACCAGTAGTTCATGCCGAAGCGCCGGGATTAACCAGTCAAACCCCTGATCTTCTATCTGATTGAGCAGTGCCAGCGGGATAATTAAACTCACGCCATCATCTATTTCACCTGGCGCAAAGTGGTATTCCAACGGCAATGTTAAATTTCCCTGCCGCCATTGTTCCGGAAACTTATCGGCGGTGATATCGCTGGCATCACGGGATAACAGGCTGTCAGGGTCAAAATTCAGATACGTTTTATCTTCGCTACGTTTCTGTTTCCACCATTTGGCAAAATCAATGCGATTGTTCGCCCACTGCGGCACACGCTCTGCATAAAATGTCGCCAGCGTATCTTCATCAACCAGAATATCGCGCCGGCGTGATTTTTCTTCTAATGCTGTTACGTCATCAATTAACCGCTGATTATGCTGTAAAAAGGCTTCATTGTTGCCCAATTCCTGATTGACCAACGCTTCGCGAACAAAGATATTATGGCTAACCGCGGGGTCAATCTTGCTGTATAAAACCGCCCTCTTAGGCACTATCACCAGGCCATACAGACTGACCTGCTCATAGGCAATAACCGCACCACGTTTTTTCTCCCAATGTGGCTCGCTATAACTACGCGTAACCAGATGCTGCGCCAGCGGTTCTATCCACTCCGGTTCTATCTTCGCCAGTGTTCGGGCGTAGAGTTTACTTGTTTCTACCCACTCAGCGGCTGCGACCCATTTAGGCTTACGTTTAAATAAATGACTGCCCGGAAACACATAAAACCGCGTTTGCCGCGGCCCCAAATAGTCGGCGTCTGAGTCTTTAAAACCGACCTGCCCCAGCAGACCACTTAGCACCGCCTGGTGAATTGCCTGATAGCCGGCCGTTTGCTGGTTTTGCTGATAGCCCTGCTCCTGCATTAACTGCGTCAGTTGGGTATTTAAGTCTTGCCATTCACGTACACGCAGATAGTTTAAAAATTCCTGGCGGCATAACCGGCGGAACTGGTTGTTGCTTAAGGCGTCCTGCTGCTCTTGCAGGTACTGCCACAGCTTAAGCCAGCTGGCGAAATCCGAATCAGGATCGGCGAAGCGGGCATGATACTGATCAGCCTTTTGCTGCTTATCCAGCGGCCTTTCACGTGGGTCTTGTATCGACAATGCGGCTGAGAGTACCAATAACTCATTTAAACCACCGTTCTCAGCGGCAAATAACACCATACGCGCTAAACGCGGGTCTATCGGTAAGCGCGCCAGTTTGCGGCCAAGTTCGGTTAGCTTAAGACCACCTTTACCACGTTGCGCCGGTATTGCGCCAAGCTCTTCCAGCAGTTTAATACCGTCATTAACGAAGCGACTGTCCGGCCGCTGTAAAAAGGGAAAAGCCGCAATGTCGCCAAGGCCAAGCGCCAGCATCTGCATGATGACAGAGGCCAGATTGGTGCGCAGTATTTCAGGATCAGTAAACTCTGGCCTGCTGTTAAAATCTTCTTCACTGTACAAGCGAATGCAAATACCCGCCGCCACACGGCCGCAGCGGCCTTTACGCTGATTGGCGCTGGCTTGGCTTATGGCTTCTATCGGTAACTGCTGCACTTTCGAGCGATAACTATAGCGCGATAATCTGGCCGTACCGGGGTCTATCACATAGCGAATACCCGGTACTGTCAGTGAAGTTTCTGCAACGTTAGTTGCCAGCACAATACGCCGGCCGGCATGGCTTTGAAAGATCCGGTTTTGCTCTGCCGCACTTAATCTGGCATACAACGGCAGTACTTCGGTATGTGGCAGCTTTAACTTCTCCAGTGCGTCTGCAGTATCTCTGATTTCACGCTCACCGTTTAAGAAAATCAGAATATCGCCAGGCGGTTCCCGGTATAACTCCTCCACCGCATCGAAAATACCCTGTAACTGATCCGCATCTTTATCGTCCTGCTCACTGACCGCACGGTAACGGGTCTCTACCGGATAAGTACGGCCCGATACTTCAATAACAGGAGCATTGAAAAAGTGTTTGGAAAAACGCTGTGGATCTATAGTGGCTGAGGTAATAATCAGCTTCAAATCAGGCCGCTTGGGCAACAATTGTTTTAAGTAACCCAGCAGGAAATCAATATTCAGGCTGCGCTCGTGCGCTTCATCAATGATTAAAGTGTCATACTGGTTTAGAAATCTATCCTGCTGAATTTCCGCCAGTAAAATACCGTCTGTCATCAACTTCACAAAAGTGTTGTCGTTAGTATGATCACCAAAACGGATTTTATACCCGACCTGATTTCCAACCTGGCACTGCAGCTCTTCGGCAATACGATCACAAACACTGCGCGCAGCCAGCCGCCGTGGCTGGGTATGGCCAATCATGCCTGCCACGCCTCGCCCAAGCTCAAGGCAAATTTTGGGGATCTGTGTGGTTTTACCCGAGCCAGTTTCACCGGCGATGATGACTACCTGATGAGCAGCAATAGCCGCTTTGATATCGTCTTTTTTCTCGGACACCGGCAATTGAGGTGGGTAGGTTACTTTAGGCAAAGCTTGCAAGCGTGCAGCGCGCAAAGATTCCGAACGGGTAATATCGGCAGTAATACGTTGCAACTGAGTCTGTTTTGCCTCGTCGGCCAGCGATTTACAGTTATGCAGACGCCTGCGCAAGCGAAACTGATCTTTTAGCAGACAGTTATTGGTACGGGAGATTAAATCAGATACAGAAATAGCAGCTTCAGACAAAACAACGCCCTCGTAAACAGAGGGCGCCATGCTACCAAGAGCGACGGGTAAAGATCCAGCGTTTACGCTTGTCTGCTTTAGCCTACTTTACCGTAATGTGAGTGAAGTTCTTTATCTATCGCCGCCAATACATCCGAGCGGGTAATAATACCGAGTAAATAGCCATCATCATCCACCACAGGGTATAACTTAGGTTTGGCTTTTAACATAATTTGCGCCAGATCGATAACGCCATCATATTCCTTCACCGTTAATACCGCCGGATTCATTACATCAGCAACCCTGGCAGCTTGCTGATCATGGTAGGTAGAAGTCAGCATACGCTGCAGACAATCCTGCTCTGAGATAAAACCGACAATTTTTTTATGCTTGTCTATTACCGGTCCGCCGGTCTGCCTTCCTCTGATTAACCGGTCTACGGCCATTTCAACCGGCATATCGGCGGTAAATGTTACCGGATAGCGGTTCATATAGTCGGCCACTTTTAATAAGTCCATGCGCCCTCCCTTATACTGTATATCTCGCGTCAGACCCTGATTAAGCGTAGCCGAGTTTTTCTACTCCTGTGTTGTAATTATTCCCCGTCGGCGAAAATCTCGCTGATAGCGTCTTTGCCTTCCGTTTTCATCGCCCGGTACATACCTTCAGTGTTAAAGACCCAACTTAAACGGCCATTTTTGTCCGCAACTATCACACCGCCGTCTCCACCAACCTGTTTTAACTCAGTAATCACTTCTTTTGCAGCAGCTTGTGCACTTTTGTTCTGGTATTTGGCGCGGCTACAGATTTCACTGGCGACCTGATAGCGGATAAAGTATTCGCCATGACCAGTTGCAGAAACAGCACAGCTGTTATTGTCAGCAAAGTTGCCAGCACCTATGACTGGTGCATCACCTATCCGGCCATAGCGTTTTGCCGTCATACCACCTGTTGACGTTGCCGCTGCCAGGTTACCGCTGCGATCAATGGCAACAGCGCCAACAGTACCCATTTTCCACGCCGGATCGTAAGGCACTGCGGCCTGATGCGGCTGCGGAGACATGGCCTGTTTGGCCCGTTTTAACGCCTCATAACGGAATTCAGTATCAAAATAGCGGTTATCTACCAATTCCAGCTGTTGCTCTTTAGCAAATTGCTCAGCTCCGGTACCCGCCAGCATTACATGCACAGATTTCTCCATCACTGCCCGTGCCAGCAATATTGGGTTCTTCACGTTCGTCACCCCGGCTACAGCGCCAGCATTGCGATCGCGGCCATCCATAATAGACGCGTCCAGTTCATGTGTTTCATCATAGGTATATACCGCGCCTTTGCCGGCATTGAACAGGGGCGAATCCTCCAGCACGATAACTGCAGCGGTTACCGCTTCCACGCTTGAACCACCGCGCTCCAACACGGCATAGCCTTGCTCAACGGCATGCTTTAACATCACATGATATGCCTGTTCTTGCTGTTCAGTCATCGTCGTACGGCTAATGGTTCCGGCACCGCCGTGTATCACTATGCCAATCGGCTTGTCAGCAGCCGAAACTGTAATTGAAAAACTGAGCAAAGCTGTCGCGAATAACGTTTTCATTATTAAAATCCCTGAAACCCTTATCAGTTCTTTGTACTTGATCCACCACAAAATCACAACCGGCTATCCCATCCAATTACCCCAACCTGCTCATTATCAGGTAGAACCTGTTAGTAAAATCACCGTTCTACACTATATTTATTAGGTAGTTCTAACACTGGGATCTGTATGAAGTTAACGATACTGGTCGTTTTAATGCTGTCATCTTTAAGTGCCTGTCAATCAACACAAAGCACTTCATTGCCTGTGCCTGAAGAACTCCTGATGGCGTCTAAGTTTGGTACCAGCACAACAGAAATTGAAACACCGGAGCAAATCTTTGCGCTGCCGGACACAACCAAACGGGATCTCAACCGCATTGTTACCAATACTCAATCTATTGAAGAGAGAACTAAGGCCGCACTTCGATTGATATTTTCTTACGCCCAGGATGGGCTGCTGTATGACAACACCGCAACAAAAACGGCCAGTGAAACCATAGCGTCAGGCAAAGCAAATTGTCTGAGTTTGTCGATTCTGGCTTACAGCATGGCGAAAGAATTGGGAATGAGCGCCACTTTTCAGGACATTCAGATTCCGGAGTACTGGACCAGTGCGTTCAGACAAACCTGGTTAAATGGCCACATCAATCTTCGACTGAAACAGCACCGGGTATCCAAAGAGTTTTCAGGCTCTGTTGTTCTAGGTAGCGACTTCGTAGTCGATTTTGATCCTTACAGCCTAAAACACCAATTTCCGGAAAAGTCAGTAGCACCAGCAACAGTTGTGGCGATGTTTTATAACAATAAAGCCGCGGTTGCATTTGCTAACGAACAATATGCCAATGCTTATGAGTACTATAAGGCTGCAGCACAAGTGGACCCAGCATTTTCTGTCACCTGGTCTAACCTGGGCGTATTATTCAGGGTGAACGGTATGCACGAGTTGGCTGAAATCAGTTACAAACACAGCCTGGCGCTTGAACCTGAAGTAACGAATACTCTGGCTAACCTGGCCGTACTCTACCGGCAAACAGGTAATATTGTTGAGGCAGAAACGCTGGAAAGGCGCGTGCTGGCTAAACGCAATCGTAATCCGTATTACTTTCTGATGCTGGGTAATGAAGCCTACAGAAATGTCGATTATGCCGAAGCCATAAAATACTATAAGAATGCTGTCAGTCTGGATGCAAAAAATCACGAGGCCTATTTTGGTCTGGCACGAAGCTACTATGCGCTTGATGACACTATATCTGCAGTCCGATATATGAAAAAGGCCAAACGTAATGCGCCCTCTGATGACGAACAGCAGCTTTACGAGCACAAATTGTCGGTATTAAATCAGGTAGCCAGGCTGCACTAAGCCAAACCAGATAGCGTGCAATGCAAACGCTGCTCAGGCATCCCCATACTTAACACATAGGGTATTCGGCTGTGCTGTAAATCGGTAAAATCTTGCTTTGATGTCAGCCCTTGCCAATTAATTTGTATCAGGCTTTGCGCTACAGCACTCCCTGCCCCCGCTCCCGGGCCAAGCAGTATAAGATGCTCAGGGGCAAACTCTTTTACTGCAACTTGCAATGCTTTGCTAAAGTCATAGGTCTGACAGACCTGATGCTGCAGCGTATAATGTTGTAGTGCAGCTAAATCGGATCCCAGATCAGGCCAGATATGGCCCCGACCGTCAACCAGTGGCAGCTGAGGTTGGTTAAAACGGGTAGCAGGCCAGCTGGCAAGCGCTTTATCAGAGGCACTCTGCATCAACGCCGTATGAAATCCGGCATGCCCTGTTAATAACAATGGAAATCTATCATCGCAGGGAGGTAGTGCAGACATCGCAGCTTTAACAGCAGCTTCAGTGCCTGCCAGCACGGCATAACCACCGTAAGCGATAGACATAAATAACTCCGATTGGTGCAGTGTCAATTGTTGCTGCACCAGCGCTTGGCGCACCGGATCCGGCCGCCAATTATCGTCAACAACCGGATAAATAAACTGTGCTCCACTGCAGGCTGCCGTTAGCTGCGCCATATCTGTCACCAACTGCATGCCTGTTTCAGCACTAAGAACACCTGCACACCCCAGCGCAGTGTACCAGCCCATAGAGTTACCCGTTACTGCAACGACTTCGAACTGATTGAAATCAATAGCCGCATAATCAGCAACGCCGGCGGCAAAAATCAGCGCAGCAGCGTTGTCTGCTTTAGTGTGCACTGCGCGATTAAATACAGGCATGCTTTCCAGTTCAGTTACCGTTGTCAGCGCAGCAACCTCTCTGGCGTTATCAAATTGCGCCATTAACGCGGCTTCAGGAGTGTGATTTCTGATATAACCGTATTCCGTTTTATTGTAAGTACCGCGCCCGGGACAGACCACTAATGCCGTTCTTTTCACTTAACCACCTCGTTGACTGGCACGCCCAACATATTAAGGGCCCGCTGTACAATTTGCTGTTTGGATGGCAAAACAGTATAGGCCGCAGCGCCAAGCGGAATGAAACTATCTTCAGCACATAGACGCTGGATTTGATAATGTCCGGGTTTTGCCTCATGCAAAGCGGTAAAAAGCTCTTCGCTTAGTGAGCCGCGCCGTCGGCACTCATCGACAATCAGCACTTTGTTGCAGCCATGCAGCGCAGTAATAATATGCTCAATATGCAGCGGTACCAGTGTACGTAAATCAATTACTCTGATCCGATATTGCTGCAGACGTAACTCCAGCTCAGCCTGCCTGCTGAGATAATAACCATTGCCATAGCTGATGATAGCTAAATCACGGCCCTCACCATACACTGCCGGCATCCCCAACGGCGGAACCGGCGCTTGTGGTTCCGGGTAATGACATAACCAGCCACCATCACCCGTTTCTGCCAGATCCCGCGTCATATAAAGTGCGATGGGTTCCAGCATTATCACCAGCCTTTTCTGCTGATGTGCCAATTGAACAGCCTGACGTAGCAGTAATACTGCATCGTGGCCATTTGACGGGCACAGTAAGACAATGCCTGGTATATCTCTGAATACTGCAAACGAGTTATCATTATGAAAATGGCCGCCGAAACCGCGCTGATAAGCCAGGCCAGCAATACGGATCACCATCGCATTATGATATTGCCCATTGGAGAAAAATGGCAATGTTGCTGCTTCACCACGAATTTGATCTTCAGCATTATGCACATAAGCCAGAAACTGTATTTCAGGGATCGGAATAAATCCTTGCTGTGCAAGTCCGATAGCCATTCCGAGAATACTTTGCTCATCCAGTAATGTGTTAATAACCCTATTACTGCCAAATGCATGAACTAAATGCTGGGTAACACCATAAACTCCGCCTTTTTTTCCAACATCTTCGCCGAAAACAACAGAATTTTTATATTGCGCCAGCACGTCATGCAATGCCCAGTTTAACAGCTTAGCCAGATGTTGTTTTTTACCGACGTTGTGTTGGTCAAACGCAAATAACTGCTGATGAGCTTCTTCGGATAGTAAAGCTGGCACCGGCACAGCATCACGCTGCGGGGCAATCGACGCCATGACCTGTTTCGCCGATACCAGCTTAGGCTGGCAGCTGGCGACAGCAGCAACTCTGCCTATTTGTAAAACCAAAGCATCCAATTGCTTCTGCAGTTGCACAGTGCTTATTTGGGCTGTGGCCAGCAACGCGGCTGTGCTGCTAAGTAGCGGATCCTGCTCCAGTTCTGCGTCTATCTGTGCCTTGGTTCGATATGCAGCTTCTGCATCAGCGCCAGCATGGCCGAATAAACGCACTGTCGACAAATGTAGCACTGCAGGTTTACGTTTACTGCGCACATAGTCAGCAGCCCGCCGGCTAACATGATAGGTCTGCGCCAAATCACGGCTGTCTGCAGCGAAATACTTCAGTGCGGGCCGGTCGGCCAAGTCCTGCTCTATCCAGCCGCTTGGGGTGGGTGTCGAAATACCCAGGCCATTATCCTCACAAACAAATAATATGGGTACAGGCACCTGCTGATAAGCAGCCCAACACGCCGAGTTTATAGCACCTTGTGCCGTAGAATGATTTGCCGACGCATCACCAAAGCTGCAAAGTACTATCGCATCAT
>CEVB01013349.1_pt1 | contig 19206 bp, 7 predicted proteins | sample 531381 | NCBI WGS metagenome assembly CEVB01 (sample SAMEA2622763, study PRJEB7988) | marine metagenome | biome: marine biome (ENVO:00000447); feature: surface water layer (ENVO:00002042); material: "saline water (ENVO:00002010), including plankton (ENVO:xxxxxxxx)" | depth 5 m | reverse complement strand
GACAACTGGTTTGCCAATAGAATACGAGGAGCAACAACTACAATCGTCTTAACTGCTTCACTCTCAAACTCTTTCTTAGCATCTTGTATCATACAAATTGTTTTACCACCTCCTGTAGGAACAATTACCTGACCTTTGTCATTGTCAATCATTGATTGTATTGCTTGCTCTTGATGAGGTCTTAGTTGCATGGGAAACTCATTGATATGTACATATTATAGCAAACGTGTCAATGGTGTCTCTATCTCTTGTGACAGTTTTTTAACTGTCTTCCGATATATAATTTCTGTTTCTAATCTTTCTTTTGCTATTTGATTATATTCTTCAGAAACATCAATACCAAGATAATTTCTACCAAGAGATTTTGCTGCAAGTGTTGTTGTTCCACTACCATTAAAAGGATCAAGAACAATACCGTCAGGGGGACAAAAACATTCAATCATGTCATATGCAAGCATATTAGGAAATACGGCAGGGTGTTTACTTTTTAATTTACTTTCCCCACCACAAGTATTGCCAAAACTCATCACTGTGCCAGGACATTTTGTGGGATTTATCTTTACTTTTCTCGAACCAGTTTTACCATTTTTAGTCCTAATATTTGCTCCTGTCATCACTTTACCACCATGTTTTGATGGTATTTTAATATTTTCTTTATCAAAATATTGCGGTCTTCTACCTTTTAAAAATATAGGCATATACTCGTGATCTACTCTAAATCTTTTTTTCCACCATGCACCCTCTGTTCCCTGACGATTATAAATGTTACATTCAAATAATCTAAATCCAATATTATCACACCAATCAACTATAGTTCTAAAAGAGGTAAGTGACTTTGCAAAATTTTTAGTAGAATCTTGTATGACCATTACACATATCCCACCATCTTTTAATACTCGTAATAGTTCTACACCCAATCCATGCAAATCTAGTTTATATCCATTATAGTCTCGTAGTTCATCATAAGGTGGGGAAGTTACTACGAGATCAATACACTCATCTGGAAGTGTTTTAAGATAAGTTATATTATCTGAAGTAATTATCTCATTCATTTTGTCTTTTTATATTGAAGTGAATTTGTAAAATATTCCACATTATCTCCTATTAATCCAGTACCTACATTACATTGCTTACAACAATATCCACGAAAAGTACCCTTTTTATGGTCATGGTCACATTGCCAAGGGCCATTTGTTCCATCAACACCTTCGGGAATATCTTCACTCTTTTCATATACAATTTTACCACACTGAGGGCATGGGGTCAAATATGCAGGTGGTGGATTATCTTTTTTAATCTTAGAAAGAACAGCAGATTCTTTCTTTGAACAATCTTTACAGTTCCTATTAACCCTCAATCTCATACCATTACTCTTAAATCTGGTACGATAATGTCCAAAATAAGAAGATGGTAATTTCCTATGACATACAGTACAATTACAATCTATATCCTCAATCAAATGCTCATCAGAACAATCCTTGCATATTTCTAGGGGAAATAAAAGTTCCCCACTACCAATAAAATCAAACTGATCTACTGATTTAGTTTGTCCACAGCAAGAACAAGTTTTAACTGGTGAAATGTTGCTTAGATCACGTTTCGGCATTACAATAATTTGTTTATACACTTATTATAACAAAAAATGAAAATTACACAACCATGTGTGCCATCATGTTAACTGACTACCTATGAACACACATAAAAAAATCTCACTCTAATACGAGTAAGATTCCTCCATTTTTAATCCCTTCAACGATTAAGTATAACCTTCGGAACTAACCATACAAAGGTATGTATAAAAATTTGAAATTAAGGACTTAGATCTGGGTAAACTATGATTGTATTTCCCATACCACCATGAACTGTGCAGACATATTGTAAAGTATTTGGTGCGGAGAAAGGAACTTCAAATTTAACCACTACATTATCTTGTTGAACATTATTATTCGTTACACCAGTGTTATATGCTGTACCATTAGACTGCTGTATCTGGAATGGATGTGATGAACCCCCAAGAATTAAAAACTCGTAGGTCTGACCTCGTGCGAGATAAATTTTAGGTTGTGCCGAACTACTTAATCCACCTGGACCAGTAAAGTGATAGTAACTAGATCCATTAGCACCTACAGTCCATTTTGAAGTTACAATATCATTACCACTACCAGAGAATGATGTTGCTGTTACAACACCCACTGCGTCTACATCAGTTACACGAAGATATGAAAATCTATAGTTTGTGTGACCTATTCCAGCTCCATTATTACTCGTTGGATATATTACAGAACTGTTACCGATCTGAAGACTAGCGGTTCCGATAGTCAGTGGGTTAGTTAAACTACCATTATATACATTATAAAAACTATACTGAGATAATGCAGCATTGTAATTAAATGTACCATAAAAATTAGAATTATTTGTCTCAAACTTTATGGTATGATTAGTAGATCCACTATATAAGGCATGCATCTCTAACGCAGATGTAGTACCAGTATTACCCTCAAATAATGAAACCACATTGTTACCACTACTTTTTCTTAGTGAAAATGCCGTATTTCCTAGACCGTTATATGTAGGATCAGCTAACAATATATCAAACGTGCCACCTTCAGTAACACCATCACGGTCTGTAAGAATCATTTTACTACCAGAATGTCCAGTTGATACAGTAGATCCAAAACCTATAGAAACTCCTGTTGATCCAACACCAGTTACAGCACCATCTATTTGTGTACCAAAATTTAATGAAGCAGCAGTTATAATTCCAGTAAAACTTGCTCCTCCACCAAATTTTAAATTTCCATTCTCAAGTGAGAGTGGATGTTCAACATCAGATGAATCTACAAATTTCAAACTATTATCAGATAAGAATAAATGTCTTACCTTATAATCTGCTGAACCAATATCGTATGCTGCATTACTTGTAGGCAACATATGACCACCCCAACTCAGTGCAGCAATGGTTGTCACACCAGAGACACTTAGTTGATTAAAGAATGAAGTTCCTGTAGTATCAATACCAGCAGTAGCACCTCCACCTGATATTGTTGTCCAAGATGCTCCAGATCCAGAACCATTACTGGTTAATACCTGACCTGATGTGCCATAGTTTTCACCACTAAGTCCTAATTGTCCACTTGAACCAATGCGGAAGTTTTCCCTAGTGGGATTACTACCTGCCATTGTAGTGAAGATATGATCACTATACTGACTACCTCCAGAATAAAGCGTTGTATCGCCTCCAGTCCCACCGAAAAGAATTATATATGGATAAAAACCACCATAGAAAGCACCATTATAAGCTCTAATATAAGGTGCGGTTAATTGTGAGTTAACATAAGTGACTGATGGTTCTGCTTCTAAAGTATTAGCACTATTTGAACCAGTTATAACTCTATTGTCTGCATTATTGTTTATAGTGGTTCCTGAAGCAGTAATTGTAACAGCAGCACCAGATATTACAGATACATCTAAATTCGTCGAGAAGTTAATCGTTCCAGCAGTTCCAACGGTTGCTCCATCATGTTTAATAATAACGCCAGAACCAGATCCAACAACACCATATAATCCAGATCCATCACCTACAAATGAAGAAGCAGTTACAATTCCAACAAAACTTGCTTGACCATTTGCTTCAATCGTGGCACCAACTCCAACATTTACTTTATTCGCAACAGTTGCAACACCTACTGCGTCCACATCAGTTACACGAATAGTTTTAAATCTCGTACTGTTAGAACCTAAGTCAGTACCATTGTTACTGGCTGGATAGAATAGTCCACCACTAACTTTAATATAATTATTGGTACCACTACCAATCTCCAGTGGAGTGTATGTAGTTCCTTGATAAGTGCTGTAAAGATAATATTTGCCTGTTGTAGTATCATACTGTATTGATCCTCCATAATTACTATCATTTGTGGTAAAGTTTACAGTATTATTATTACTTCCAGAGTGACCTATGCTAACACTATTATCAAACGTAGAAATCCCAGTTGTTCTAAAATTACCAGTAACTACGAGAGCTCCACTAGTTCCATCTTGTCCTATTCTTACATCATAATCATCACTTGGAGAATTTTTAAAATCAATGAAGGCATCACCAGAAGTTCTAGTAAGTTCTATACAACCATTTGATGGAATCAACTCAATTCTACCATTTGTATGGTTAGTTAGAAAAGTGGATCCATCCCAAGTTAAGAATGTCTCTGCAGTAAGTGTCCCATTACCCCCCGCAGTGATAATTCTATCATTACCGTCATTAATGATAGAAACACTTCCACCAACTCCATTTGATGCTGTAACAATACGACCTTGAGCATCAACTGTAATATTAGCGTTAGTATAACTACCTGCACTAACACTAGTATTTGCTAGATTTAAAGTTACATCGCCAGTAGTACCACCACCAGATAATCCTGTTCCAGCAAGCACAGATGTGATATCTCCTCCTCCACCACCAGAACCGCCAGTAATATTAATCGTAGAAATACCAGAGAAGGGAGGAGTAATTTCACTAATTGCAGATCCTCTGAAATCTAAGAAAGTAATTCCAAATCCTACATAACCTCCAGCAGTTTTTATTCCTAATTCTCCACTACCTGATCCACCACCTGAACTAGTTACAGTAACTACACCAGCAGATATTGACGATACTGATAAATTAGTTCCAAAATCTATAGTTGCTGCAGTTCCCACTAAAGAACCACCATCTCTAACAACTACACCAGAACCAGTACCAGTAATATTAGATATTCCAGATCCATCACCAGTTATTACCCCACCAACATTAAAATTACCACCCACACTTGAATGTGAACTAATTGCTACCGTATTTGCAGTTAAATTTATATCACTCGAACTCTCTATTTTTGGTGTCCCTGATCCTAGTGCAAATCTCACATTACCAGTAGAACTTTCTATTACTGGTGTTCCTGATCCTGTTATATCTAATTGTGTTAAACCAAAACCTACATTTGCCATTTCTTTTGACTTTTTAAATATTTATATTTCTAGGAGATGGTTACATCGCCACTAATATTTAGACCACTACCACCAACTTGTATCTTTAGTTGATTTTGACCAACAGCTGCGGTCTGGAAAGCTAAAGTTGATGAATTTGTTATTCCCGCATAATTATTATTTGTACCATCTTTAAAAGCACCAGAATCAATTAAAATATAATAACCTGTGCTTGGAATAAGGGTGGTGGTTGGATTAATAGTTATTTGAGCAGTTCCCGATCCAGATACCTTACTATCTGTAACATCAATTTGTTCTACAAGTGTACCATTTGATAGATAAATGTTGATATTTTTACTACTCACTGCAGTTACCACCTCTGAGAAATTGAGAATGATGTCTTCACCAATTGGGAAATTTGTGTCACCGTTACTTGGAATTGAACTAACTAGAGTCGGAGCAGTTAAGTCAACCTCAGTGGTGAAATTCAAAGTTGTTTTATCTGATATTCCAGCATAAGAATTACCCGAATTATCTTTGAAGGCACCAGAATCAATTAAAACATAATAACCTGTGCTTGTGTCAAAATCATTAGTTGGGTCAATAGTTATTTGAGCAGTTCCTGATCCAGAAACTGGTTGCCCAACCTCATCAGCAGTTGCTGGAATAGTTTCTACAACAGAGTCATCAGATTTATAGATAACAATATTTTTATTATCTTGTGCAATGACACTTTCAGAAAAATTAAGAACAATATTTGAATTTACTACAACCCCTGTTGCACCATCTACTGGAACTGTACTAAGTAAAGTCGGAGCAGTTGTATCAGCAGTTATTAAAGGATTATAGAGAACACGATTTGGTGCACCCCTTAAATTTCCATTTCCTCTGACATTAAATGACTCATAATCATTAACAGGAAAATCATATATTCCATCATAATTTTGAGACCAATATGCAGCATCATTTACATTAGGATATGGATCTGACAATAAATTATTTTTACATGCTGTTCCTGTTAACCATGTTCTAACTGAACTTTGTGTTGCTGTCCTATTATTTTGTAAATAAATTGCAACAAGGGCAGCAGCATTTGGACAAGCAGAACTTGTCCCGTTAAAAGCACGATCCTTATAATTTGTATCATCAACCCGTGGCACTGCACCGTTTGCTGATTCATAACTTGCATATGCAGCTGCCATTGATGCTTCAGAAGGGGCAAAGATATCAATCATCGGGCCATTATTTGAGTACGATACTTTTCGAATTGTATACTTGGCAACTCCCTGCTTTTCATCTGTTGGTTCAACAGCACAATCAACAGCACCTATACGAATGGTGCCTTTTCCTACATCATGATCACCAGAAAATCCTTGTTGAACTCCACCGACACGATTTATGTAGATACTACTAATAAGATACCAATTATTAAAATCAACATCATTTTTATCTGATAATTTTTGGTTATCATTACCTGCTGCTGCCAGAACGATACAACCTGCATTAATCGCATTTTCTGCTGCTGAAGAAGTGGTTGTAGCACTAGTAGTAAGATATGTTCCCCCGTTATTTACAATTGTATTATATCTGAATATGTAAGGATTGCCTGGTACCCTAGCAGTTGCATGTTTATAATTTCTACATGATCCTACATTTGCTGGAATAATATTCGTATAGTCAGTTCCATTTCCATCAGCTGGAACTCCTGTTCCCACATATGACAAAGTACTACCTCTGTAATTGTGAGTATAAGAAGTATTATATGTATTGTCAGTTTGACCAAAAGATCCCCAACTATTATTGATTAAAGTCGGATCAGGATTACTTGATGCTGCTTTCTTCGCATTATGAAATATTGTGCAAGCATTGAGTGCAGTGGATCCATCTATTACTCCACCAGAACCACCTAGAATAATTCGAATAATCCAAAGATTAGATTCAAATGCGAGTCCATGATATTTACCACCAATTTGTGAACCACACGCTGTTCCATGACCACCTATTATGGAATCTGTACCATTTTTACTATGTGCATGTATTCTTGTATATGTTGCTGGAATAGTTAATGTACCAAGACTTTGAAATGCAGAGGATCTTATAGTTGTATCTGACCACCATTGTCTTGCTCTTGCCTCTTGAGCACGACTTCCTATATTTACTCCGTCTATAGTCACATTTGATGTGTATCCACTAAATGCTGCTGGATCTGCTTTATACGGACCATCAAGAATCACATCAAAAACTCTATATGAACCATTAGTTGCAATAAATTCTGGATGCAGCACACTCATTCCATCATCAATTACTACCACATCAACATTATTGCCAGTAACAGTATAGTTTATATCTCGATCAACAGTATCAGTTGATGTGATACCATTACCTTGATAAGGTTCACTTGATGGATCATTTACAAACAATTGACTCCAATTTGAACGAACCCCATTTGTGGTGCTTGTGGATGGTGAATAAGTGCCTGATATTGGCATTGAAAGTTGAGGTTTTGGAAAAGCAACCGTAGTTCCAAACCTACTTGTGGATATGGGAGATTGTGGTTGTGGATACTTATCAGGATTTAACTCAACACTCTCTACTTTACTATGAGTTTTCAATATCTCTGCCTCAGAGACACTCATTTCATAAATTGCACTTCTTAATGAAAACTGTTGAGTGTTTAGGCAATGAATTTTTCTATTTGGTATTCCATCAATCTCATTCTCATTGATGATATAGTTATGAACTACATGCCAATCCTCTGGTAAATTGACAATTACAATATATTCATCAATTGAATTGGGAGTATAATTTATAACGGGCGTTGCTTCTTGCGTAAATGAAGAATCATCGATTGCTACTATACTCATTATTGACACCTTTCAATTTTTTTTAAATATTTATGTTTCACCAAGAGTAAAAGCACCACTAAGAGTTAAATCACCAGAAATTTCTACTGATACGCCAGATAATCCTCCACCAGTGGTAGGAGCATCATATATTACTAACGCAGAACCTCCCTGTAAACTCCTGTTGTCTGTCCAAGTTGTGTCATTCTCAGTTGTTGACTCTACTCCATAATAAAAATCCTGTTGACTTTGAGTGCCGAGACCATTCAACCAACTTTCTATGTCACTAAATGTCCAATCTCGATTGGTTTCTAACTTAGTCGCAATTAAACCACAAGCAATTGGACACGCAGAACTCGTACCATTAAAACCTTTATCATCACATGTAAGAGATTGTGTTGAACCAACAGTATAAGTAGAATCGTAACGAGCATGGTAAGCTTGACTATTTGGTTGCGATAATTTAGATGCAGCATTTGTCAGATAGGCACTACGTTGTCCAAGAATGAGTCCACCAGATGTTGCCCAACAGGTCACGATATCACCCATACTACTATAATTTGCTTTCTGTTCTTGTCCAGAAGAATTAAGAGCACCAGTCAATGCTCCAACGACAATAGCTTCATTATATGCTGATGGAAATCCTCCTCTATTGATGGTTCTAATATAATTTTGATTATCAGTACCAACATTAAATTGAGTCGCACTTAAAGCAACATTGTTATTATAATCGACATAATTATTATAATCTGGATGAGTACTTTTAACACATTTTTGATTATGATTTCCAGCAGCACATACAAATAAAACTCCTGCTGCATTCATCTCCTCGTAAGCAGTAAAAGTTGCTCCACTTACAGGTGTGCATTGTATTTGTTGTCCTGGTCCAATTCGATTAGACATAAATCTTGGAACGGAATTATTGTTTGCACCATCGGTATTACCATCTACATCCCAATTTCTAAATAACACTCCACTTGTAGTTCCATCAATTGTAGCAGGTCGATACCAATAATATCCTGGATACTGTCCCTGACCACCTCCACCAGGTAAGTAATCTCCTGCTCCTGCTGGATTAAATCTACGACCCCAACTATTACTTGTTATTGTTGGATTTTTTGTGTTATCCGATGAACGATTTGGTTTATTTTGATGAAATATTTTTACTATATCAAAACAAGCTTCAAACAGTACGCCACCATCACCGAATAAATTTATATACCATTTGTTTGCATTATACGCCCAACCATAAGATCTCCCATATGCCTGAGAAGCACAAGGTGTGCCATGAGCATACCAACCTGGAGAGGGTCCCCCACCTCCAGCATCAGTGAGTACCCCATTAGATTTAAGTCTTGTGTAATCTGCTACAGCTGAAGGTGAAACTGTCCCTGCACTTGCAAATTGAGAAGATCTTTTACTTGAATCAAACCACCACTCTCTAGCAACAGATTCTATGGGAACGGTAGTTCCATCCCAACGAGTAGTTAATCTATTTGCAATATCTGCTTCAAACCATGCAGGATCAATATAGTAAGGAGCCTCTAATACAACATCTAGTACGTCACAAGTTCCGTTCGTAGATGAAGCTGAATATCCACTGTCTAACACATTACCACCAATATAGTCGCTTGGTCCTGAAACCCCTATTGATGCTGTGCCATCCTCCTGTTTTATATTTGTTATCCGACTTGGATTTTGAAATTCTATATGACCAAACCAACAATGATCATCACATACAATTAGATCAACATCCTTTCCTGTCCCATAATGATATAATCTATCATCAATGATAGTTTTCGCATCTCCTAAAACAACCCATGGATTTCTCTTCTGTGTATGTCGAAGTAGTTGAGCAGTGCACCTATTTAATAACTGGGCACCAGGTAAATTTGAACCAGCAAATACATATGGATTAATGGTGTCATTTGAATCTCCCGTTCCCCCTGCACTAGGTTCATATTCAGTATCTTGTTGATTTTTTACTGTTGAGGAATATCTATAAGTTCGAGCATATGTTAAATCATCAGGATTTGGTGCATATGTTCCTGGATATGTAGTCGCATTAACTTGAACATAATTTACTTTTGGATTTGCTCTAAGTTCAGCTGCTTCCGTATCTGTTAACAAGTAATGTCCTCGCACGGGACTTTGAAGACAATCGTTAACGCATTCACATTCATTTGTTGGTATATTACTTTCTAATGATCCATCTTTTATTAATTCTGCATGAATAAACTGCCAGTCACTTTCTTGAAAGCAACCAACACAATATTCTTTTTTCACATCACCTGTTGGTTCTTTTAATAGAGTGTCTCTCCATGCCTCAAAACCTTTTTTTCTTTCATCATATTCATTATCAGTTAATTCGATTGACATTTAAATCACCTCCCTTTTAATTCTATATGTAGTGTTTCCATTTATATTTTGTTCTGGTGTGACTCTTAATAAAAGATTACTACCACTTATTGAAGCACTTAATTGAACTATTAGATTATTACTATACATAATTCCATATTGAGTTGAGGTTACTGTTGTTCCATCCCTCATTACTAATAATTTTTGAGATTGATAGTTAGCACCATTCTTGACAAATACAGTGTATTCAAACACAAGTTCTGCTGAATCATATGCATAAGTATCTAATGTGGATGGATTATTTGCAGTTGCAGTAAAGTTTCCTGAAGAAACTACTCCTCCACTACCTGAACCTCCACCACCAGAGATAGTGATTGTTTTAGTTGCACCAGTTCCAGAAGCAGTAACACCAGCACCCACAAAATTTAATGTTGTAGCATCAGTAGATAATGCACTACCCTCGTCCTGTATTGTTATACCCGATATACCACCACCACCTCCACCAGTGGAGACTGATCCATCTGCCATTAGATATTGTGATGATGTGCCACCACTCTTAACGAATGAATTGGCAGTTACAATTCCAGTTACGACAACTCCGTCTGTGGTTGTTTCTAATTTTTTAGCACCGTCATAATATAACTCTATTGCACCATCTCTAATAGCTTTTATATAATCATCTGTGGGATTTACTACAGTTCCAAAAACTATATCACCCTCGCTGCGTATATTTAAATCTCCAGTAGCTGTTGACGAAGTACGAAGTACACTGCTTGTACCAGTATGAAATAATTGTAAATCGTCACTATTTCCAAAGGATAAAACACCACCATCAACATCTAAATCTTGGAATTTTATTGAACCAGTCACAGTTGTTACACCAGATACATTTAGTTGATTAAAGAATGATGTGCCTGTTGTACTAATACCAGCGATACTTCCACCACCACCAGATATGGCAGCTGTTGTAATTCCTGTAATTCTACCATTACCATCAACTGTGATGACAGGAGTTTCACTTGTAGAACCGTAAGTTCCACTAGAAGCACCAGTCAAGTCTGTTAGTGAAACACCACTGATTGCTGGCAATGCTCCACTTAACTTAGAAGAAGAAACTGTTGTTAATCGAGCATCATCTACTGTTCCTGTTAATTGTCCAGCAGGTATTGATGTCAATGATGCACCAGAACCACTAAATGTAGTTGCAGTTACAACACCAGTGATATTTGCACCACCAGTTCCAGTAATAAACTTGCCATTGATATTCAGATCACCACCGAGTTCGGGTGTTGAATCATCAACAACATTTGAAATTCCTGACGCACCACCAGCAGATGCAGGTTGCCATGATGTTCCGTTATAAACTTCAATTCGGTTATTATCACTGTTGTAGATAAATGCACCCTCTAATACTTGAGATATATTTGATCTCTCTGCTCCAGTTAATATTGGTGGTAACATGAAACGATTAGTAGTCGTGACACCAACTTTTCCAGCATCGGAGAAATCAACAGATGCCCTTCCTGATATTGTAGTTCCCACACCAACAATACCGAATGCTGCTATACACTTTGTTGCGTCAACATCTATGCCATCAGATATTTCTGTAGTTCTAATTCCAATTTGACCTGTATCATTTATTAGTATTCTACGACTTGCGTTACCACTAATATCTGGTGGGTTTATAGTTACTGTAGGAAGTAATGGATCTCCACCTGTGATAGTTCCAACACCAACATTCCCTCGTAATTCCGAATCTCCCGTTACTTTTAAATTATTGAAAGTAGATAATCCACTCGTGGCATTTACATTACCAGTTAAATTACCAATAACATCCCCAGTAAAACTTGAGAGATTAAATGATCCGACTGTTAATGTGCCTGTTACATCAGCATCACCTTTAATCTCAACATTGTTTCCAAAGAAAGCATTACTCGTTACAGTTGAGGTTCCAACCACATGTAAATTATGATTTGGTTGAGTTTCTCCTATACCCAATGATCCCTGATGAGTTAATGTCATTAACTGAGCAAAGTTACCTCTTCGATGCCAGTGGAAGTCACCAGTATTCACTCCAACACTACCAGCTTCTAGATAGAAATTAATATTACCACTACTGTAATTTAAAATGTCTAGTGATTTTGCTCCACTATAAGGGAATGAATTAACTACTTTTCCGAAACTTATTGCACCATTATCGCCAGTTGCAGATGCTGATCTACCTAAAGTTATGACAGAATTATTTGCATTGAGTATTTGTAAATCAGTTGCAGGATTTGCAGTTCCTATACCTATTGCACCAAAAGATCCAATACCACCGATAATATTATCAGCACTGTAGGATGCACCTTGAGATAGTGCTAAAGCAACACTTGCAACACTTGCAGTTCCAGTTAAATTACCAACAAAAGTTGTGGCAGTTACGACTCCACTAAATGATCCAGAGGATGCAGTTACAGATCCCACAGTAATATTAGGTGTGCCAGTCAATCCTTGAGCGACAGTTGCAATACCAGCAACATGAGCATATTGAGCAATATCCGCATTCGCAACAGTTCCAGCAATACCACTAGATGGTACATTTTCTAATAAACTACCGTCACCCACAAAGGATGCAGCAGTTATAATACCGCTAGATTTAATATTACCAGTTGAAGCATCAACAATAACACCTTTCTTTCCAACAGTGTCTGGATCAGATCCAATCTGTAGGGTAGATCTTGGATCTGTAGTTGCTATTCCAACATTTCCTTCATTATAGATGCTTGTAAAACCAAGACCAACATCTACATCCGTCCACTGTGATGTTGGAAGATTATCTAATGATGAACCATCTCCAAAAAATTTATTTGCAGTTATTATTCCACTACTTGATTCTATTGTAATTCCTGTACCAATCTGTACATCGCTTAATGTGCTTATCCCACTAACAACTAAATTAGAAACTGTTAACTGTCCAGATGAAATTACATCACCATTAATATCCAAAACTTTAGATGGAATAGTAGATCCTATACCAACTCTCTGTCCAGCAACAACTAGAACACTATCATCAACTTTGACACCTTCACGGAAATTAAAGGTCTTTCTGATATTCGCCATCTATACTATTAGCTTTTTACTTATTTAGGTAACTCCCGTCTCAACAGTTGAACCAACAATTTGAGATGAGGCACCAAGATTTTCTATGATAATATTATTCATGCCACCAATTCTTCGAATTGCTGCTCCAGCTGCCCCTCCAGCACCAGCATCATAAACAAAAGGATCTTCTTGTCTGGAACCAAAGTTCGCTCCCAAAGTTCCATCTATGCCAGCAACAGCACAACCACCACCATTACCACCATTACCACCTCTTGATCCAGGATCATTCTGCGGTGTTACTGAACCAGGTGATCCTGCTCCAGGATTTATTTTATCTGCACCAGATACTCCAGCGGGAAGTCCAGCACCGCCACCACCATCACCACCAATACCGTATCTTTTGGAACCTGAACCAAACCACCATGTATTTTGTCTTACTTCAGCGGAACCACCGCCTCCTCCTCCACCACCGCCTCCAGCGATTCTTCCACCAGATTGAATTGTTACACGAGTTCCACCGACACCTTCAAATTGAATACCTAAACCAGACGATCCAGCACCACCTGCAGCACCATCAGATGATATTTTACCTTCACCACCGTCACCACCAGCACCAAGAACTTCACCATCAGGTCCTAAAAGAACTTGCATTGCAGTATCAGCATTCCAACCAGTTCCAGTTCTCAAAGCACAACTATTATTTGCAACTTTATCCGATCCGATGTCTTCATTAACAAGTATAACCACTTTTTTTCCTGCTGAATTATTACCATTAAATTGCTTAAATGCACCAATATCATTATTTCCAACAACTGCCCTTAAGTTAGGATCTGTAAATCTATTATAGGCATCACCAGGTTTATATTCAGCGGGTGCACCAAAATAGTTAACTACAATAGTCAACCTTCCACCATAAAAGTCACTAAATTTAATCGGACCAGATGTGGGGACATCTTCACTCGTAGGAATTCGAACACTGGTATTATTTGGATTTGTAAAATCTTGACCACGATAATCACCCAGTTTAATACCATTTGTTGAACCTTGACTATATCCAAATTCATTAGCTATATCGCTAGCTTTTATTTGTCCTGTGGTGGGTAATGTCATAAGATTTACTTATTGTTTTTTAGTTCATCAATTTCATTCTTAAGTTCTTTGATTGCCTCAATTAAAAGTGGAACCAATTTTTCATATTGAACTGTCAAGTAATCATTGTTACTAGGTGCACGTTTAACTGCCTCTGGTAATACTTGTTGAACATCTTGAGCAGAGACACCAACATATCTTTGATCTCCTGTATCTATGTCGCATTTAAGTTTCGCAAGTTCATTATGTTCATATGTGAATCCACTTATTTGGCATACTCTATCTAATGCATTATCTATTTGTTCAATATTAGTTTTAAGTCGAATATCTGAAGTTAATGCTGTAATGTCACCAGTAACTTCTAATTCACCAGTAACTCTCGCACCATCCCTTGTGACCCTGAATTTCTCACTAACATTTTGACCATGCATTGGTATAGGCACTGTACCAGTTGGTGTAATGAATATTAATTCACCTGCTGCAGAGTCATCAATATCATCCTTACGATCCATTATTATTCTGGCATCAAAATCATCTGGATTAAGTGCTCCTGAAGGAGGAGAACTTATATCTCTTTTAAAATCAATATAAGGACCTTGTTTATTAACTGGATTAGTTGTAGAACTTGATCTTGCAAGTTCAATGCCACCATCAGAAGTTAATGATGCTTTGTTAGTATCATTAGAGTTAACTGCATCAATGGAGATTCCAGCAGTGACAGTGCTATTTGCTTCTAATTTATTTGATGTAATAGTTCCACTTGAAGTTAAAATCCCAACTGTAGTGATACCAGATAATACTGAACCATCAGGGTTAACCTCAATTTTTGTTGATCCACCGTGCTGTAACCGTAAGTTTCCAGTTCCATTAGATAGTTGATCGATTCTTGTATTGCCACCATCATGATAAATTTCACAATCAGCACTACCATCACTTGCATCTGTTGCTATTCCAGGACCATTACCTAATAATACTCTTTTATTATCTTGTAATTTAATATTTGCTTTAAATAATGAATCTGTTGTGTATTCACTTGATGTAGAAGTAAACTCAACATCTCCTGAAAATTTAACATCTCCACTAACAATCAAATTCTTGTTCATTTTAACACTATTGTTAAAGGTAACAGGACCATCAAATTGAGATAGAATCTCATTTGATTTACCACCTTCAACAAGGATTCTTTCCTTCGCAATTACTTCATCAAAGATAACACTTAATCTTGCTGGATCTTCACCAGTTACAGTTGGAATCGGAGCATCAAATGTTCTCTCCTGTCCAGTTGTTGAACTGACTCTCTTGTTACCAATAAAGAAGTCACCTCTGTTATTCATACCAGTATAAACAACAGCACCACATGATCTCTCTTGTGATTGAACTAAGAACTCTTCTCTCTCTGTTAGCGTCTTAACTTGAACCTGTGGTAGACCAGTTGAATAGTTACCAGGACCATAACCAACATATTCAAAGGTATGACCTGAAGCACGAATAATTGATGGTCTACGGAACTCAATAGGTAGTGGTTTAATTTTTTTAATTAATGAATTTAAAATATGTTCATCCTTATCAGATCCTAAAACACCACGAATAACAGTCAATTCATCGTTACCAGATCCTGATAATGTTGATGAAGCCACTCTCATAATTTCATTATCAACTTGTATGTAAGATCCAAGAGGGAATCTTGCCATTATACCAATTTGAGAACCTGGTGCTTGAACTTTTAATTTAACTTCACTTTCACCTCTTCCTATACCAGATCCACCCTCAGGAAGTGTACTGTTATTCTTAAGAATTAATACATCTCCATCGTAGAATGAGAGATTTCTTTCTGCATCACTATCACCATTGTTTGCTGACATTCCATGTTTTATAATAGAACTAGGATTAGATAATGCGGTTGTTGTTTCACATGTAAATTGTGTTACGCTAATCCTATCCTTAACAATAAAATCACCAAGATTACTATTTGAACTATCTAAAACACGGAATGAATTTCCTTTTACCAATCCATGTGCAGAAGAGGTTGTAAGTGTAGTTACTTTTGTTGGATTATCAAAACTATTTCCTGATATGACAACTTCAGGTCCAAGATGAATTAAGAACTGACCTGCTTTTGGTAATGGATCTGTGCCTGTCTTTTTAATTGATATTTTTTTGGTTGAATTAATATCAGTGATTTTACTGTAACTATCAGTTTCTGTTCCAATTCCAGTAACCTGTACAATGTCACCTATATTTCCTCGAATACCATTATTAGTAACAACATAGGATCCACCATTTCCTGAACCAAGAGTTGATGTATTATCAAAATAGTAAGTTCCAGCAATATAATTTGAACCAGAAGCGACCACCACAACATCTGTTATTGAACCAAGTGATACTGTAACATTTGCTGTCGCACCGTTCCAATTTGATCCTGTTGGAGTTGGTGATGTGTCAAGTATCTTTACATCATAGTGAGTGCCATTTGTAAAGTTACTATTAGCCTGTACTGTTCCCTCTACAAGTCCACCAAAGTTATGCTCTCTATCAAATGTAAGTTCAGCTTCATTCGTATCTGTTCCAACAGAACTTATTTTTAAACCTAAACCAAATTTTTTAAATAATTTGTCGTTTGTTTCCCTTGTTAAACTATTTTTAAGAGAATTAGTTGCTACATCACCAAGGGGACTTCTTTTTGCAAAAGATACTGATGCTGAAGGATTATCATCTAAATTATCCCTGTCAAGTTGTGGATATAAATCAACAACATTTTGACTGTATTTAAAATTAGTAAATTCCTCAGATATTGCATTATCGGCATTTAAAACAAATAAATTATATATTCCGTCTTGTTGTCCCTCAATATATTGTTTTATAGTTTCATTTCGATAGATATAAAAATTACTTAAAATATCACTTCTCTCAAACCGAGGGAGATCAATATCTCTGGTATTTAATTGTCCAGCAGTAAATGTTCCAACATTATGAGAAACTCCATCAACATCTGTCACACTATATGTGAATGTTTTATTTGAAGGAATTGAAGCTACAATAAAAGTACCATTATATCCTAAATTATCAGCACCAGTTATATTAGTGTCACTTTTTACTTTTTTGATGAGCACTTTTTCATCTACATCTAGATTATGGGGTAAAGATGTTGTAACTGTGACTGTTGATCCTAATACGGTGCTGGATGTAATAAATCTAAGGTTTCGATTAAATGCATGATCTGCAGATACAATGCTAGTTGCACTATGATCAGTAGCATTTCGGTATCCTGTGCTACTTGATTCTTGAATAATAAAACTTTCTTCTGGATTTTTTCCGTTTGTAACTTCCTTTGGAACTACAACACGCAATTTGTAAATTTTATCGTCTAAAGATCTTGAATCTGTTTTTCTTGTAATGAATGTGGAGTTACTTTTACCTAAATTAGATCCTTGGAAATATGATAATCTTGAAGCATTAGGATCTACATTAATACACCAGTTATTCTGAGTGGAATCAAAGAATATTGGTGATCCAACATCTCCAGATTCTTTATCATGAACTCGACTTTCAATTTTAAGTTTTGTACCTTTATGAATTACAATTCCTTCACCATTATCTGCATCGGTCTTAGATGATGCCAATTTAATTTCTGTGGAACTTATAACAATTGCAAAGTAAACTGTATTTTCCTCCACATTTTCAGGTAAATCTCCATCATCACTTATTATTCTTATTTTCTCTCCTGTTTGCAATTGATGAGTTCCGATTGTAAGAACACCAGTGTTAGTAGGTCCTGAGGTAACATCATATCTTTTGACACTAATGCTACTTCCACTTGCAGTTAATTGTCCAGATCCAGTAAAACCATCAACCATCCGAACGAATGCTTGTTTCTCAACGACTGTGGCTGGATCATCCCCACAAGGGATGTAGAGAGTTTCTGTTAAGGCAGCACCAACACGGAATCCTGCTGTCAATGATGGAGGTGCATCATCAGGATCAGTAAATCCATCAATATATAAGTGATTAGATATGTTTGTGGTGCTTGTAAGACCTACATTAATTTTAAACCAATCAATCTTTTCTGTGGTGGATGTTATCGATTTCGGTGTAACTAATGATGTAACATATGCTGTATCGTCTTTTCTAAATGCCTCCTTTTTAAATCCATCAGAGTTTAATGATATTTGTCCGAAGTTAGAGTTAGAGTTGGTTACAGAAGCATCACCACCAGACTCAGCACTAAAATGTTTTGCATATCCAATCGCAAATACAGACACAATTTGTAAAATTGCATCATTTTTCATCGTAATATGACAGGTTTCAAATCCCCTTCTATAAATCGCATCAGAATCTAAATGATATATTTGAGATGAATCTGCTTGAGCAGCACCAGCAACTAAATCGGCACCCTCAGTCGGATCTGTAAATGTTACACCATTGTATTGTCTATCGACTTCACTATATTTTACAAATGCCCTATCATCTTTCTGTAATGAAATACCAGTAAACTGGGCAACAACCATCGAACGGAAACCAGTTGCTTTCGCACCATCGGCAATCATTCCATTCATACCATAAACTGAACGAAGAGAACAGTTAAAGATATATGGAGAAGCACCAGAGACAGTATCAGTCTCAACGACTATACTGGCAGTTGCAACACTTAATGATCCTCCAGAGGCAGGTGGAACATTTGTAAAGTTTCCTTTTGTGAGGTATGTAAATACTGTGGGACTAACAACTTCTTGAACGAAGGATGAAGTATTATATGGAAGATTAGTATTAGTTCCCTCAACCACACCTTTCACTTGAATCGGTGTGCCAACATTTAATTCGTGTTCTGTTTTAGTGGTAACAGTGACCTGTTGTGTAGGAATAACACCATTACCAG